>Ga0325411_1004432_pt1 | contig 15760 bp, 7 predicted proteins | sample PopdelMetagenome_13_FD_206181 | JGI IMG/M metagenome (GOLD analysis project Ga0325411, IMG submission 206181) | Populus deltoides microbial communities from Bellville, Georgia, United States - Xylem-PdIQD-R4 | ecosystem: Host-associated > Plants > Phyllosphere > Stem > Wood/Secondary xylem... | reverse complement strand
AGGCTACATGAATAGACAAATTTAATGGCATAGTTTTTACGTATTATAATATATAGATTGAAGACTACCTCTATAAGAAGAAACTTTATCTTCATTTATTAGGGAAGAAGCTAGACAAGATGAAGGAGAATAAATGGAACCTTCTTGATAGGCAAGTTCTAGGAAAGTTACTCATAATATTACATAGGAAATGATCACTATAAAGCTGATGAAAGCCTTCTCTAGTATGTATGAGAAGCCGTCAATAAATTACAAAGTATGTACGATGAAAATTTTATTCAACCTAAAGATGGAATAAGGTATCTCTCTTACTCAACACTTGAATAAATTTAATACCATTACAAATCATTTATCATATATTGTAATTAAGGTTGATGATGAGATCTTAGCATTGATTTTAAATAACAAGGCTATGCAAATAAATGTAAGTAACTCTATGACAAAATTTAAATTGAAATATAACGACATTTGAGACTTTAGATGAAAAATTGCATAAAAAAAGCTTAAGTGAAGGTTCATGTTTCAATATAGCCTTTAATATTGATACTTAAGGGAGAGGAAGAGATAGAAGCCTAAATAGGGGTAGATCAAAATCCAAATTTAAGGAGAAAAATCAAGTTAAAGACCAAGAAAAAAGGAGTTTATTGGAATAATGTAAAATCTAGTCATCTCATAAGGAATTGCACAAATCCAAAAAACATCGAGGTTGATTTTATATATGTTACTAATAAAAAGGTACATGATACTTTGATTTTGGTTGTTTATAGTCTAGTTGATGATTGGGTTCTTAACTGAAGCTCTTCATTCCATACTACTCTACACTAAGAAATCATATAGAATTATGTTATTGGTGATTATGGTGTGATATACCTAAATGATGGAGAACCATTGAATGTTTTTATCTCAGGAGATATGAAAACCAAGTTATTGAATGGTTTTGTATGGAATTTACAATAGCTAACACATATTCTTGAATTGAAGAAGAATATGGTTTTTATAGGATAGCTTAATGACAATAGTGATCTAATAAATATTTCAGGAGGCATATGAAAGGTCTTTAAGGGAGCAATAATTTTGGTCGAGGTAAGAAAATTAGAACCTTATATATAATCTCAAGACCAAAAGATACAATTATTATTATTCCAACTTGAAATCGAGTAGAACTATGGCCCTATAGACTTAGTTATATGAGTTAGAAAGGAATGAAGCTAGTTTTATCTTAAAAGAAGTTAAGAAGTTGTCGGAGCTAAAATCAGTTATGAGAAATAATTAGAGTTAAAATCAGTTGATTTAGACATGTGTGAGAGATGTATTATAGGGAAAAAAAAAAACTTAGCTTCATAAAATGTGGAAAAAGCCTTTAGATAAAGAAAGCTAAAACTAGTACGTAAAGATTTAAAAGGTCTTTTTCAATGACATCTCTTTAAGGCTCCCTATATTATGTTACGTTCATCAATGACTTCAACAACAATGTATGTGTTTACTTCACAAGAAATAAATATGACATGTTCGACACATTTAAAAAATCAAATATCATGATTGATATTGAAACAAACTTGACATTGAAATGCTTGAGGTTTGCTAATGGAAAAGAGTATATTGATGGAGGCTATAAGGAGTATTGCTGCTATTAGTACCATGATAGAGAAGATCATTTCGAGCATACCACACAATAATGATATTGGTGAGCCCATGAACAGGACCATCAATGAACAAGCTAAAAGTTTAAAGTTGCCTTCTAGGTTATCTCCAACATTCTAGGCTAAGACAATTAACATTATAATTTATTTAATCAGTTGAGGACCTTCTATCCTCTTGAATTTTAGAATTTCAAAAGAAATTTGGATAGGCAAGGAAAGTATTCACATTTAAAAGTATTTGATTGTGTTTCATATAAGTATATAGACTTTAAAACTATAAGTAGGCTTGGTTAAAAGGCTAGGAAATGTATCATAACCCAATTTTTGATAATACATATTGGTCAAAAAAAAGAGAGAAAAGGAAGAAAAAGAAAATCAATTCAAAATCTAAGTCAAGACAACACAAATTGAAAATTTAAAGACCAACAAGGATGAGATTATAAGTTTGGGAGTTCATTTTGGTCAAAACTTGAAAGAATTAATAAGTTTGAGGACTTAATTAAACTTTAAATTAGTTTGATTGAGGAAATTAGGGGCTTAATTGAAGAATTAATAAGTTTGGGGACTTAATTAAGCTTTGAATTAGTTTAATTAATGAAATCAGGGGCTTAATTGAAGAAATATTAAAATCTAGGGCTAATTTGAATCAAAATTATAGGAAATTAAAGTCCAATGATCAAAGTAAATAGGAAGGGGTATTATAGGAGGCTTAATTGATTTTCCCGAGATATTTTTGAAAGAATTAAAAGTTGAAAAGTCAATTAAAGACCGATTTGGTTAAATTGGAAACCAATGATCATTTTGTAAATAACACTGAAATCCAGGGGTCCAATTTGCAATTGATCCAAGGGAGAAATTAAAAAAAAAAATTTATATGAATAAGAGGCTTGATTGTAAAATGCAAAACTTCAATGGCCAAACTAAAAGATGGCCAAAACGACCTCGTTTCAAGGGATTGTTCATCTACTTCTTCGTCTAAAATAGCGAAAGCCCGCCTATAAAAAATAAAACCAACAGCCATTGGCCAGGTCTTACTGCCTTCATACCAGACCTAGATGTAGATCGAATGATCTACCATGTGTTCCTTATCTGACCGACCTTCCTCCACCGCCATGAGGTGCCAACAGACTGAAGAAACCGCCACCAACAGTCCAGCAATGGCAGAAATGTTGGTGTTCCAATCCAGCAGAAACACAGTCCCAGACCTTATCATTATCCTAGGAAGATAAGGATCAGATTTCATGCAAGAAAGCCTATAAAAGGCAGAGGCATAATAAAAAGAAAAAAAAGGGAGAAAATGAGAAAAAATAGAGAACAATAAAAATAACAGAGGAGGGGGACTACAAAATCTTCTTTAAAACTCCAGCGACAATCATTAGGGATCACCTCTAAACTTAAGCTACTTCAATGACACCACCCTTCCCTTATACGTTATTGCCATCTTGGTAGCCTTCCTAAACAATAGATTAAACGAAAAAAGAGACAGGGAGAAAATGAAGATTGTACAAAGAGAGAGCAAAAGAAAAGAAACCCAGCAAAACAGAGGGAACAAAGAAATAATCAGAGAGAAAGAAAACAAAAGGAGGAACTAAGGGGCATTGTCCAGCTACAACGCCATCATCTTCGACTTCATCTACAGATCAGGTATGTCATTTGTTTCCCTCCCTTTCTGCATTTTAATTACATAGGTGAAGCATGCGTGAATAATTCATGCATCTGTATGCCAGCTAGCCGGGTCAACTTGTACGGATAGGCCAGATTTGCCCCCCAAAAAATAAGAAATGTTGAGGCCGGGATGGGCAAGGGTCTTAGGTCTAGCCGACCCAAATTATTTTGAGCTAAGGGGTGTGTTTGGAAAAATACACTCTTATACCTTTCGTTTTTATTTCGGACCTCTTTGTTTTGATAACTAGTTAAATGAGTTCTTTTTGGATATTAGAAAATTTCAAAAAAATTTAGGAGTCTTATTTGATTTATTTATGGGTCCCTTGCACTTTTTTCGTTTTGTTTTGTTGGCTTCGCTGTATATTTGATTTGTGGACTTTTATTATAAAATGTGAATCAAACATGCAAGAGTCATAATATTGAGAATAAGCTACTCATCATTATTCATGCTGATAAAATGAGTGTTTAATAAAGATAAATTTTTTTCAAACAAAATCTTGAGTTTTTACCCGAGCCTCTTGTTCTGAAACCCATAAAAGTAGAAAGTCACCTCATAATATACCTTCACCACTAGTAAGATCGTCGACATAAGAGCAAATCATCCCATTTTCAAGAAACATTACCAAGAAGTTGCAAGATTTTAAATAGCAAATTATTTTAAACTTACATCAAAACAATTTATTTTTTCAAAATGCAAGATCAAGATTTCAAAATTTATTTTGGGTAAAGATTCCTTCACCAAAACTTAAAAAAAGAGAAAGGAGAGAAGGGTTACTCAAAACTATTATTTGTCTGAGTCAATGACAAAGCACACTTAGGAGCAATAACCAGTATAAAAGGGCAATATTGTACTTAGAGGGGGATTTGATCTCTTCGGGTAAAGGAAAAAGAGGAAAAAAACATTTTCTACAATGAGAAAATAGGGCATTTTTGTTTACATAAGGCAGTTTGATCCTTTTAAGACATCTAGTAACACTAAAGGTTATTAGTAAAAAAAAAAGAGTAATAAATGATCCTCTCAAAATGTTCAATGAGAAAAAAAATGTTTAACAAGTAAATTTGTCATGATGGGTACCATAAAAGGCTAAGTTGGGTAAAATTACAAGTTTTCTAGAAAACATTTTACATGAGCCAACTTGAGTGGGCTAAAAGCCAAACAACGAAAAGGACTTAAAATTAGAAATGACATGACCTCATCAATCAAGCAACAAAGAGATTGAGAAGAAATGGGGGCCTATATTTCAAATCAGGTAAAAATACATGCATATCATCTAACTCTGAAACATTGAACAAATGCATTTTTACAGAATTCATGAGAGGAATCCCCGATAGGATCCATCAAAGAGGAAAGCCACCTCGAAATGGCTAAGAATCGAAAATGCTTTTGAAATTTTTTTAATTTTGAGAAATTTTTTACTTGGGTAGGCTGTCCATGATAATTAGGCCACCAGAAAACCTCTGTATTTTTCAATCGAGAATGTCACCCATCATAATGAAACCCTTTGAGTTTTTCACCCATGATCAAGTCATCTAAAACAATTAAACCACTCTCGAAAAATCTTTGTATTTTTCACCAATAGGTAGGTTGTATGGGACAATTAGACCATTTGTGAAAAATCTCAGGCAGGTTGTCAAGAACAATCAAACCATTTTCAAAAAATCTTTATATTTTTCACCAACGAGCAAGTCTCCTAGAACAATTAGAGTACTTTCAAAAAAATCCTTGTATTTTTCACCAACAGGCAAGTCACCTAGAACAATTAGACCACTTACAAAAAATCCTCACATTTTTCACCAACAAGCAGATCGCTTGAAATAATTAGACCACTTTCAAAAAATCCTTGTATTTTTTACTAACGGGTTGGTCGTCTAGAACAATTATACCATCTCCGGAAATTTCTAGATTTTTCATGGACAAGGTAGGTCACCTCTCAAATGACTAATTTTTCTTGAAATTTCACTTTCTCGCAAGGAAGGTCATTCGTCATTTTACTACTCTTCTTTGTAAATTTACTACACAAGGCCAAAAGAAAACATGAATTTCCAATGGCTTTGCATCATAAATATTATAAAGATGGGGTAACTCTCATAACCTAATTTTTGACAACATATATTAGTAAAAAAAAAGAGAAAAAATAAAATGAATTCAAAATTTGGGTCAAGACAACACAAATTGAAAATTTGAGGACCATTAAGGATGATATTATAAATTTGGGAGTTTATTTTGGTCAAAAATTGAAAGAATTAATAAGTTTTGGGATTTAATTAAACTTTGAATTGAATTAGTTTAATTAAAGAAATCATGAGCTTAATTGAAGAATTTTTTGAGTTTTTTTTCCTTTCATGCACTATTAAAATATAAATATCAGTAAATAATTTTTGAAAAATTAATTTTAATTAACAAATGCAATTTAAGTTTACAATATTGAGGTTACTCGCATCATAATATCAACGATAAAATCATCGAAGGAAATGTCATTATTTCAATAGAGTCAAGTTTTTTAAAATCCTAAAAGGAAACTCATGATTGATGTATGGTTTAGAAAGTTCAAGATTAGTATATACTTAAAAAAGTTATTATGTTAATGCGGTTAGTTTATTAGTTTTAATGAACTAATTCTTTTACAAATTTGTCATGCAAGGAAATATTTTAGTGGGATAGGCTTGCAACATTATTGCTAAGAAAGTTTGGGGGAACCACAACACAACTAGATAAGATTGAATTCCGATGTTCTCCTTTTCCCTGAAGATTTTTTCCCTTGTGATGGTGACCTCCTGCGCTTAAGTTCTTCTTTCTGTAACAAATTTGTCCCCTTTCCCACCTAATTTTCCCTTCATCTTTCTTTTTCCTTCATGGCAAAAAGAAAGAAAGAAAGTTGCATCTCTTCTTCCCGTCTCTAGAAAAGTCACATCTTCCCAAAAACTCAAACCTGATTATAGCTCTTGAAGCCCCCACTTGCTTTTCAAGCTTGCATTGGTCATGAATCCCTTTTGTTAGAGAAGACTTCGCCGGCCAAATCCCTAACTGGTGGGTCCAGTCCGAGTAAATATCTCATTCATGTTGAAAATGCCTCGACTGCTCATGGAGTTAATAGTGTATCCTCTATTCAAGATAATGTGATAGTGGAAGATGGGTCTGATGATGGAGATTTTGAAAAAGATCCAGTGGATTATGTTGAGTTAGAGAGTGATTTTAGGAGTGGCTCAAAATTCTTTTATTCCCCTGCTTATAACTCTATATTAAAGGAATGAAAAATGTAAGTTCTGAAGGTGCCAATAAAACCCTTGGTGTTGATATAAATGTTGGGAAATCAGCTGCTGCTGAAGATGGTTCTCAAGCAAAATCGTGTCCCCCTATTAAGGATGTTTCTCATTTAGGTACTTCAAAATCTTCTGAACCTGCAAAAGGGAAATGACTTGATTTATTTACATCTAATCGTAGCTTTGCTGGTTGCCCTAAACTTATGCATATCTCAGAAATTAGTTCTGCTAAAAACTGTACTCTGTTAGATGAAGATTTAAATAGTAGCTGTGATGTTTGAAATTCATGCATTGTGGGTTATGTGGTTGGTAAATTTCCTGGCTATAAAGCCTTGAACAGCAACATTACAAACACTTAGCATTGTGAAGCTAATTTAATTATCCTTGATTCAGGCTGGTTAGTGTATAGATTCAATAATGTTGATGATAAATTGGCTATTCTTGTTGGTGGTCCTTATTTGGTATATGCAAACCTCTTTTGTTGAAACCTATGCATGAGTACTTTGATTTTATTGTAGAATAAATGACTAGGGTTGCTGTTTGGGTGAAATTTCCTAACCTTCCTTTGAAATGCTGGTTTACAAATGTCTATCTAAGATAGCTAATGTGTTTGCGAAACCCTTATAGAGTGATAAGTTAACTACTACCATGGAGAGACTCTCTTATGCTAGAGTTTTAGTGGAACTGGACTTACTTGATGACCTACCAAGCTCTATTAATATTTGCTTACCTAATGGTAATGCTTTGAATCAATTGGTTATTTATGAAACTTTGCTAAAATTTTGCAAGTATTAATGTTTGTGGTCTTATAGACACCAAGTTGATTTCTTTCAAGGCTGTCATTTCACTTGGAGCAAAATTGACAGAGTTTTGGTGAATCCCTACTGGTCGACACTTTAAAAAATTGCCCATATACACTTTAGTACTCCTGGTGCCTTCTCGGATTACTCTTTTGCTTCTGTCCATATTGGCTCTTAGTAGAAAAAGGGTCAAAAAAGATTGAAGTTCTTCAATACGTGGGCCGAACATCAGAATTACATGAATCTTATCTCAGAGAATTGGCATGCCAATGTATATTGCTCTCCCATGTTTGTTTTATGCAAAGGGCTTAAACTTTTGAAAGGCCCTCTAAAACAACTCAACAAGCTTCATTTCAACCACATTTCCAAAATGGTTGCTAAAGTCGAGTCTACTTTGGAACAACACCAAACTATTTTGCATAATGACAGGGACAACACTCATCTTTTGACATGTGACAAACAATTTAGGGTGGATATTGTTAACCTTAAATTTGCTAAAAAAATGTTATATGCTTAAAAATTGAAATGTAATTTCATTAAGGAATCTGATAGAGAGACCAATTTTTTTCATGCTTTGATGAGTCAGATGAATAGAAGGAATTTCATTTCTTCCATTCAATGTAGTAATGGTTCTATTACTACTTCTGTGGATGAGGTTGATGTAACCATATTATTTGATAGTTTCACCCACATTTACCTAGTGTTTTGTTATGTTTTATATATAAAATGCCTTGATATTCTTCGTTTTATGTTTTGAAGGCACTTTTGGATGAAAAATGCAAAAAGGAGTAAAGAGGTAATTGAAAATTTTGACTTTCAGTCGATGTTTTGTGCAGAATGTGAGCTCTAGAGGTCGAAATAAAGTGATTCCAGTGGCATTAGAAAGCTAACATTCATACCATTAGGTTGGATATTGTTAACCTTACAGTGCAAGAAAAATAAAAAAGAAAGAGCATGGAAATCGCAGCCTTCAAAGTCAAATCTCAGAATCTGCTAGTGTTGACCTTTGGTCATTTCAACTTGAATACCTGGAGCTACAGCAGTCCAATTGATTCAAACTTAATTTTTTTAGATTCCTAACTCAACACCCTATCAACATTCCCAAATTCAGCCACAAACGATGTCATATAAGGGAGATATGATTTTTCAAAGATGACAACTAAATTATGCTAGCAAACAGGTTTCGTGAAGAAACGAGTCCAAATTACGTTCTGAAGCATCTAAACCAACATCCAAGTTTTTATTTCAGCAATTTAGCTCCTTTAAGTCAAAGCTTGAAGATTTCATGCAAGCCTATTTCTTGTTTTTAGGAAAATAGTTATTGAAGTACTTAAATGTAAACTGTCGACTTAAAGGAGGACTATTTTGTAAAATAGAGACTAGGGTTTCTTAACATATAAAAAAGAAAGAGAGAAAGGAAAGAGCATTGGAAGAAGAGGTGACTAGAAGTAAAAAAAAAAAAAAACACAAATTCTTTCTCCTACAAACCCGAAATCATGCATTCTTCCATCTTGAAGAGTAGTTGTTCAATAGATATGCAAGACTAAATTTATTTTCTTGGTTGCAATACACAAAGACCTTTAGATTTCAAAAACCGTGAGATTTATTCTTCCATTTATTTTTAGTTTATATTATAAATGAGTATGATTGTTTTTCTATGCATATTTCATATGAGTGTTCATCATAACTGTTAGAGCAGTCTCTAAGTCGTTATTGTGACAATCTATTGCTAAGTTTGATATCAAAACCGGAGTTGTGGTATATAAACTTGCGAAGCAACTAAGATTAATAATTATGGCGGATCTACATTATTAACCTTGGGGAGAACATTCAAACAAAGCAACACAAGCTGCGAACAACTTGGTTGGTTGTTAAGATTAATGAATTTATCTAGTTCTTTAGGTTGCCATTAAATTAAATCATTAGTGCGGACACTGTGATTGTTTGTTAGTTAGGATTAGTTTTACAGTGAATCTGTTAACTAATCAACATTAAGAAAAGATAAAAATTTAGAATATAAACTGGAGTTTCGTTTCAAGGATCGATTCTGATTTTCGTAGGTGGATGTATGCTTGCGACAAAGGTTTATTTTCTTGATAAATTTCATTTTCAATTGATTTTGTTTGCTAGTTTAATATTCTGCCATAGTTTAGATCATCATAAATCAAACCCCCCAATTGCATAACGTACAATATAAAATTTTGATCTGAAACTTCCTCGTGGGATCGACCCCTTGTTTGTTGTATACTATCTTGTGTGTTTTAAGCTAAGGTAATTAATTTGTGTGACCGCGACATCGCAACAAAGGTTGGGGAGGTTTTTATTAGATTTAATCAGCAGTTTCTGGGTACCTTAAAGGATACTCTCCCCCTTGATGTGGATGTTGTTCGTTATAGCCCATATCTTTATGAAGCTTCACATATATTTCTCTTAGCTGCAGTTTCTAATGAAGATTTTAAGAAGGCTTTATTCTGTATTGGAAATGACAAATCTCCTAGGCTTGATGGTTATTCCTGTCTTTTCTTAGAGAAATCTTGGGATGTTGTTTGGGAGTATTTATGTGTTGTTGTGCATAACTTCTTTGTTTTTGGAAAAATTTTAAAGTAGATTAACCATTTTATTATAGCTTTGGTTCCCAAGTCTGCTAATGTAACTTCTACTAATGATTTCAGACCAATTTCTTGTTGTAATGTGGTCTACAAGGTGATATCAAAAAATTTAGCTGCGACATTGGCTCAAGCTCTTGATGGCATCATCATTCTTATGCAAAATGCTTTTCTGGGTGGTAGACTTAGGGATGACAATATTGTTTTGGTTCAAGAGCTTCTTAGGCAATATGGAAGGAAAATGGCCTCTCCCTATATGCCTTATTAAAATTGATTTAAGGAAGGTCTTTGACTCGGTTCAGTGGTTTTTTCTAAGGCATCTCCTTCTATTGCTTAGTTTTCTTGATAGATTTGTTCACTTAGTCATGAAATGTGTTGAAACAACTTCTTACTCGGTAGCTATAAAATAAGAACTTTATGGTTTCTTTCCTGAGAAAACTGGTGTAAGGCAGGGTGATCCTTTATCTCCATACATTTTCATTGCTTACACGGAGTACTTCTCTAAAATGCTTAAATTAACATCTCAGAATTCTGCATTTCATTTCCATCTAAAATGTGGTCGGCTTGGTATTTCTCATCTTGCTTTTGCAGATGATATTCTCCTTGTCTCACGTGGGGATAAAAGTTTAGTGCAAACTCTTTTTTAGCAGTTGATGATCTTTGGGAAGACTTCAGGATTGGATATAAATGTAGAAAACTCTTCAATCTATTTTGGTGGTGTATGCGAGAGTTTGAAACAAACTATTCTTCAAAACACTAGATTCAAAGATGGAGCTTTTCCCTTTAAACAATTTAGAGTTCCTCTTAGCCCCCATAGGCTTCTAACAAGTTAGTTTTCTCCTCTGTTGCACAAGCAAAATCAATTGTTCAGCGTTGGATGGGAAATCATCTTACTTATGCTGGTAGGCTTAAGTTAATCAAGTTGGTTTTATATGGTATGGTTTAATTTTGGCTAAGTATCTTCCATATGCCGAGTCTTATAATCAGGCAAATTATTTACATCTGTAGAAACTTTTTATGGACAAACAATATTATGAGAAATAAGTTTGCTTTGGTGGCATGGAAAACTATTTGTCTACCAAAAAATAAAGAGGGATTGGGTTTGTTTGACATTAAGGCTAGAAAATAAGAGTTTCTTAGCCAAACTGCTATGAAACATAAACTTGAAATCTAATTCCATCTTGATACAATAGGTGCATCATTTTTATTTAAGCAACTATTCCATTTGGAATGCTCATATTCAAAGAACTTCTTCACCGTTATGGAAATCCATTCTTCATTTAACGAATCAACTTAGTAAGCATTCTGGTGGGCATTCACAAGCTATCACTTTGACGACAAGTTGGCAAAGATATAATGGTTGGTTCTCTTGTAATGCTTATGATTATCTCAGGTTTAGAAGTATTGTTGTCCACTGGGAGAATGTGCTTTGGGAGCACTAGTCCTTACCTAGATATAATTTCATTTTGTGGTTGGCTATGATATGGAAGCTTAGAACTAGAGATAGACTTCGGTTTATTCCAACAAACACTTTCATCTTTTGTAGGCAGGATGAGGAAAGTCATAACCATTTATTCTTTGCTTGTAGTTGGACATCTCTTTTGTGTAGCAAAATAAAGTCCTGACTAAGAATAAACAGTCATATAACAACTCTAAATAATGTTGTTCGAGGACTAGCTTTATGGAGTAAGAACCTTGAAGCTAGAATGAGAAGAGTTTATTTAGGCCTTACAGTTTACTTGATATGGGAGGAAAGAAAGCAAAGAATATTTGATAGCACTTGTAATTTGGTTGATGTAATAATTTGCAAATTTCAAGTTCTATTTTATATGATGTTACATTTTCATGGAAAAAACCATTTCCTTATCAATGTTGGATAATGTTAGAGGGTCTGACTTACTGACAATCTACTTTTGGTTGATAGTCTCACTATGCTTTGCTGTTATTGCTTATCCAAAGGCATCCTCATAAGCTTGATTATGCTGGTTTATAAGGATCTCCTTTGTGGTTGGCGACTGCAGCTATTGTTGCTAACTAGTTACTGTGAATGCAAGATTAGTCTTTGAGGTCCTAGACATCTTTTTCTGTTGTTTCACTCAGTGTGCTTACTAATCTATTTGGGAAGCTAATATCTCTGTTTCCTTTAGCGACTGTTGTGTTAGCTGAAGTATTTACTTTATGGTGGTTGCCTGATTGTTCAGGCTAAATTAATCACTTTTGAGGGATGTATGTCCTTCCATGTGTTTGCTAGGTTTGTGGCAATCAGTTGGGTCTTCTTATTTGGCTGGTCTACTATTGTTGTCTACTGTGGTGTTTGTTGGTTTGGTATGCCAAAGATATATATGTCTACTACTTCACCAATATTGGTTCTTTCTTTAGAAGTCTTTGTTGTTGTTTCTCTTATCCCAAGCTTATACTACTATGTTGATTTCTGCTATTGTGTGGCTTCCTTTCTTCGAGGCTGAGATTTCTTAGGCCCTTTACTCCTTGTTAAGCGGCTCCTTGTTGCTCTGTTGTTACTGCACCTAAAGATCTGCCTTCTCTTTTCTAAGGATGGTTCGCTACGGTAACTCTGATACTGTGTCTATTGGTTGAAATTTCTTTCTCTCTACTTCAATGGATGTCATGCTTTGTTTTTTTTTTTTTTTTGCTATGACGATGAATATGATGTAGTTGCTCTTCTTGTTCACTATTGTTGTTCTGCTTCCATTTGTTAGTGGCTGAGTTGGTGTGGGTTGTTTAGCCATATTTGTTGTTACTACAGGCCACTACTATGCTTTTCGTTGTCTTGGATGCATCTTGATTCAGGGTTATCTGATCGATATGGTTGGCTTCTTACTTGGCTCTTTTACACTTTTTAACTGGAACTTGTTCAATTTGCAGGTTCTTTTTCTATTCTTGTTTATTGCCATTGTTTTTGTGCCTATTATGATGCTTTTTTTTACTCTTTGGTTAGATTAAAAACCTCTAATTTTAGATTGGTTTCTTCTTTAACCTTTGTGGCTCATTGTTATACTCGGCCTTGCATGGCTTGTTTCTGTAGGGAGCTTGTTATCGTTTTTGGTTTTGTTTATATCATGTATATTTCTCTTTGCTTACCTGGAGTATCAGCCTCTTTTTATATGGTTTGGTTGTATCCAGTTTTTTATTTCTTTGGGAGTTTGTTCCCTTTTCATCTTTTCTTTTCTCTTGTACATGTATATGGAATTGCTGGCTTACCAGCATGGTTACTTTTGATCTTTATACATATTTACATTCTGATAAAAAAAAGAATTAAATTCAAAATGATATATTTTTTATTTAAATATTAAAATTTTATTTTTTTTATTTTTTATTTATTAACCAATAATTCTTTTCTACCATATAGGTTGTGTGATTATTGGTACGAGAGGAGAAAAAAGCAAAAAACATATGTTAAAGAAAGAGATCTTCCAGGTTGGAAAGATGTGGCAGTTTGGAGGGATTTCAGATCTATGTATGTCTTAGAGGCTATATGAGCAGAATATATTCAGCACATGACATCCAAGTATTTCTTATAGCAATCATAGTCTGGTGCAGAGAACTGGAACATGGAGATTCATGATTCCATTACCATGCACAACAGCAAATCAATTCCATTCATTTTGCTTGCAAAGTGGATGGTGAGATTCTTTTTTATTACATATTATTTTTTAAATTGTTGATTTATATGAAAATACTAACAACTGTTTTTTAAAGGCTATAATCTTTGACACGAATCAAGACCGATGAAGCTTTTTGTAGAAACTTACATGTGAAATACTAATTATTGAAAAAGGGTGTAGCAACTCGTGGATACTAAGCTTAGAAGTTCATGGTATGTTGGGTTTTAACAATTTCTTTTCTTAAGTTTTTTTTTTTGAATTAGCCTATTTTTTTTCCAGAAAACATATTACACTCAGTTGTAGGAAAGATACGATAACGATCCTTCGACCAATCCAAAAATCAATACAAATTTGTAGTTAGAGGCAAGATCATCCAGTAGAGCCGATAGAAACCAGGTTTACGATGTCTCAAACACTACGACCGAAGAGTTGCAAATTGACTAAAGTGCTTCCATTGTTGGATGCTTGCAATTGATTCCGAGTACTCAATCTTTAGAGTTCTAGTCAATTTTAAACCAACAAATTAAAGCTTGGATGAACCATCTTACCGTTAAGACAACTAATAGTGCTGAGACAACCAAACTCCAACGATTGTACATGGAACTAAAATTTTATCGGTGATTTATATCTAAATTACATCGGTGATTTATGTCTAAATTATCGATATAATGAACCTGTTGATGAGTAAATAGTGTTAGTGACATTTCCAGAAATTCTTTTCCAAGTCTCTGGAAATATTGATAGACTTATTTTATCAATAACTTGTTTATTTTTAAAAAAATATATATATAATAAATAGAGTAGAAACAATTAAAGAAATCAAATTAAAATGAAAAATCAAGTATTTATGATAGATTTAAAAATTGATTGGTTTAAATACAATTCATCTAGAATAAAAGGGCTGGAAAAGGAGAAGGTAGGGCGTCGCCATGACCGTATAATCAATAAAATGAAAAGTCTTTCTTATAAATAGTAATTATATGTGGTCTTGTTTATAGAAGTCGGGCCAGCAGAATTAATGCATATTTACTGATGAAATATTTTTTTTGTAAATTGCAAAATTTTGATAGTGTTAGTTTTTTTTTCCTTCAAATATTATCAAAACTATATAATGGATAAAATATGAATTTGTAAGGGAATATGAAATTGAAATATAAGTGAATACGTGTCAAGCAAAGATAAGTGAATCAGTTATCCTTTCAAATAAATAAAAGTATATATTAAAATACAAATATAATAATGTATAATCAAACACTTTTTTTATTATAATATTTAGTAAATATATAGAATTAAAAGAACTAGCAAAATTTTAAGAGAAAATAAAACTTGGTAAATTAGTGAATTTCACACACTGATATTTGTATTTTAATATTATAAAATTACAATGGTTTTTTTCTACAAAGTTACTACCACTGTTGTAAAGGTTCTAAATTTTATTTATATATTTATTTTGTCTAAAATGGTACTTTATTTAAATAAAATCTATTTATATTTCAGGAATAAATAAAATGTATGATGTAAACAAAATTGTACTTAAGCCTTGTTTATACAACAGTAATAACATTAGTATTAAATTATTTATGAATCTTTTATATGGAGTTTATTTTAATTATATAGGATATCAATAGATATTAACATTAATGAAAATTGGATAAATTATTTTGTTAAATTGATCTTAAGAAAATATTAACTTATTCTATCAATAATAATAATAATAATAATAATAATAATAGTAATAATATAAATTTTATGAATCATATCACCCAAAAAAATAAAAAATAATATTGGACAATAAAATATTTTGATTAGAAAAAATAAAACCCTCTTTAATAACAAATATATTTTTATAATATGAGCATGACTTAACTTAAGAGTCAAAGGTGTCGAAGGTATAGTAAGAAAATAACAATATGGCCCCTATAAAAAGGATTTGTATATCTAATTTAGTAATTTTAAGATTTGATAAAATTTAACATAAGAGATTTTTATTTTTATTCCTTTATTTTTTAGATTTTTTAATAATCAAAGTAAAGCTTGTTTTTTTTATTTAATATGAAATAATAAATAGTATTTATGTAATAAATTAAATACTAACATGGTACAAATATTTAAATATTTTATTAAACAAATAATTAATACAATATAATACAAATTATTAAAAAATA
>Ga0325411_1004431_pt1 | contig 15762 bp, 10 predicted proteins | sample PopdelMetagenome_13_FD_206181 | JGI IMG/M metagenome (GOLD analysis project Ga0325411, IMG submission 206181) | Populus deltoides microbial communities from Bellville, Georgia, United States - Xylem-PdIQD-R4 | ecosystem: Host-associated > Plants > Phyllosphere > Stem > Wood/Secondary xylem... | reverse complement strand
TTTTTTTTAAATTCAATTATGGAATTCTAACCATTGAAATGAGATACATTAAATAATACATCTTATCCAAAGTTCATGAAACGATGTTGATTCGTTCCAAACATGTTCCATATTCACGAATTGGCACCCCCATAGAAATGATGCAAAAGCACACATGAAGTCAATATTAGTTGGATCTGGTATGCCAACAACTCTAGGTCAGTTGAACACAAACATATTCAGGAACTTTTGGGCACAAAACCGCTAAAGTGAAGGTTTCAAGTCTCCAAGCCGGCAAGGAGAGAACCGATTGGGTTGGTGTTCAGTCTACAAGGTGAGATTGGACGTCAGGGGGGACTTAACTAGGAATAACTTCATCCCTGAACAAAAACAGAATTGAGAAGCCGACACTCCCTCCCGCATCTCTAGTTAAGGAACATAAAATTTTATGTGCAGTGAGAGTAATATATTCATACTTTGGAAAGAAATAACAGACCCAATTGAATTTCACAAACAGTCGTTATGGTAACTACACAGTAAACCTCAGCTTCTTCAGCTTTCAAGCACAGCACAGGAAAAAAGCCCTGATGATACGCATCCTCCATGAGACCAAGTAAGCACCAATGTCCTATCACAAACGACTCGAAGAATATCTGGGAAAAAAAAACCCTAAGCTTTATAATATCAAAGAAAGCAGCATGCTATCAAAGTCTCCCTGGCTACACTGAAAAATGGGACAGGAAGTTGGGGTAAAACATAATGAGTCAAATAGTGCAAAGCATTTTCATGTATTACCGACATTATATCATACAACATCCTTGTACAAACCAGTATGAAAGCACAACATACTTCACACTTGACAATACTACTGAGGGAACATCTCATACCAAAACTAAACATTCGAATAGCAAGCTTCACCATAACCATCTATCTTACAAACTGTTCCCCATTGCTCCCAGGGAATGGGTCAGCAACAGTATCAGACACTCTCAAGTTACAAAGCAAAGCATCACGTCCACTTAAAACTATTTTGAAAAAGCCATCTACTACCTTAGTAAGAAAATCTAGCCCTTGGGAAAGTTTTTCTGCTCTCCTCCCCAAATCTGAAAAAGAATTACTGAATGCTTCAGCTTCAATAGGCCTCATACCATCTTGGATCATGGGATATAAATTCTTCACAGCAGTATCAACTTCATCTAATTCTTTCAAGGCAGTAAATTTCCTTTGAGAAAATATATCTCTAATTCCTCCTTTTACATTAGTTTGCAAATCAGAAAAAGCTTGCACCCACATTGTTGTGTTGGCAACATCCAAATCTAACAGATTCTTTGAATTACCTGAAAACACAGCAGCTAAGACACTACATACAAACACTGTATGTATCTTAACTCCATACATAGCTTGCATCAACACCTTTCCTTTGGCTGAGTTCTTAACCTTTGGCAGACTCAGTGAATCCACAAGACCATCCAGGATGGATTTACAGTTTTCCAGTCTAGGGTTCTTTGAGCCAATGTGCTGTCTCCAGCTATCTATAGAAGAACGTGCCCGCACAAGCTTCTCTGAAGTGTTGGACTCCAAATTATGCAGGGCACATTGAAGCATGAGATGACCTTGGTTCAGGCGCAAGAGCTCAGAACTAAAAGCAACACAAATATCAAGCAATTTCACACTGATGTCCAAGTACACATCTATCCACTTCTCATCCCAGTCAGTCACAGGGAGATCAAGTTCGGTGGTGAGGGTTTTTATGTCAGTATGAGTCTCACAGAGAGACTCCATTGCCAATTTCATCCATGCCAAGCTAAGAACATCATACTTGTCTTTAGGATTCAGTTTCCGCAACCTTGCTGCCAAAGCATCCTCAAAAGCATTTAATAGAGAAAGAAGCCTTGGGGACAATTGAGAACCCTTTGAAGATAGCATCCTGAAAGGATTTCCGAATGGGAAGAAAGGGCGGTGTGGCTCTTGTGGTCGACTCATCAACAATTTACTTCAAGAAGTTTGGAAAAATCAAAATCATTATTCTTATTGCACACAACAACAAAAGAAAAATAAACATCACCAGAATAACAAACTGAAAACACAAAAATCAGCCAAAAACACGCCAAACACAAGACAAAGATCAATAGAAAGCAATTAGAAACTACACTCAACAAGACAAATGGCAAAACTCATCATCACAGGAGCTTCTTAAAAAAATGAAACAACTCAGCAAGAGAGCAGGAGGCTGAACCAAATATCTAACAACGGTCTTTTTTTAAACCTCCGGGTCCTTCCTCAGAAAATGATGTAAAACTCTAACCAGAGACCCATAAAAAAATTCAACGTCCATTGACCTAAAAAACCTACATGGCATACAGATCTTAAAAAACAATGGCCAGATAAAATAAAAACTACACAAAAAAAAGTTGTGCATATCCTTATTGGCCACTCTTCATCTTTTCAAAATCAGTAACATCACATTGACAAAAAAAAAGGCGCTAAATAAGTGCTTATTCTCTCTTTATCTCATTCAAAAAATAGTTTCAGGTTTAAATCAATTAAATTAAAGGAAAAAAAAAGAAAGTAAATGTCAGCCAGGAATTTTCATACCAGATAGCATCCAAAGCTCCGATCTATGGGTCTCCCATTTCAATTCATGCCTTCTATCCCAAAATTAGAACACGACAAAACAAGCAGATTATTTTGTACCATCAAGGAGTACAAAATAAATAACTTGACCTTAGCAGCAGATCCTTAGATCAAAGTAACCATCAAGCCAAACTGAGACTCAAAAATCCCTATAAAAACTGAAACCCTAACCCTAATCGTTTTTAACAAAAAAAAAGTACCGGTATAAGATCTAGAAAAGAGAAACCAAAACAGAGAAGACTGATTGCATCAAATAAAATAGTGAAAGGAGAAATTGTACCTGAAGAGGTTCTAGCAAAAGATGGGAAATTTCAGAGAAAAAGCTTCCTAAGGCGCTGCTTCTTCGAAAGTTTCCGGTTTAATCAATGGCAGGTAGATGAGGTCTTTGTTTTGCAGCTGAAGGATGGGCAAAAGTGAGGTCAGATGTTGTACGTGGATGGAAGTGAGTGGAGAAATGTGGTAACGGATAGATATATTCTTTGATTTTTTATTCTTTTGTTGAATTTTATTTTGTGAGGAAATAAAGGGTCAGAGAAAAAGCAAGGAAAGTCGAGCTTGATTTTATTTAATGCATTTGATCCAACGGACAGAATCCTTCCTTCTTAGCACACGGAATTGCCCCTATCCGGACCTCATTTGCCGACCAAAATATTATATTATATTTGGAGTTGTCTTTTTCTTATTTTATTTTAATATGGGACAAAGGTTGCAAGAAAAATATTTATTTGTGGTCCCCAGTGGAAAAGGCTCGGCCCAGGTTCAAGTGGCTAATGTCGATATTGAAAAGGTAAATGGACTCAGCCCACCAAAGAGCTCCTCGAGTGTAGGAGTCGGCTAAAAATACGGGTGCGATGCTCCTCTGACCTCTCCTCTCTTTACAGACCAGGCCTCTTTTACTTTTGACTCTTGAGAAAATTACTAGATTTGTGGCCTGTGGTTAACCGCTGGCCGGAAAAAAAATCAATGTAAGAAAAACAAAATTACTAGAAACTAATAATTAAGATTTCGAGGTATTGGTTTAATAGGCAATTTAATTAACATAAATAAAAGGAATACAGTGACAATAAAAAAAAATTAACAATAGAAAAATTGTAAAAAATCCTGACTTGAGCATATCCAAATTACTAAATAATTCAAAGCTAACTAAAAAAAATAATTAAAAAAAAAACCAGTTAAAAATAACCAATTACATTGCAATTTTTGACAACACAGGGCACGAACACAATTTTAAGATGGAAGATAATCACAGGCATACCTGCAAGCATCCTCAACACAGATTCAAGCAACAAGATTTTTTTGCGTCCAATTACTTCCACTTCTACTTTGAATTCCCTCTTAGCTTGACCCTTGACAATTTTTAGTACCATAAGCAACTAACCAATTTATGTTGAATTTTAGTAAAATGACAGTAAAGACATAAATGGAAGACTATTTTCTGTTTTGAGGACAAATCGATTAATGGCTCCTGATGTATTTGCTGAAGTTTTTTATGTTTTTTTTTTATCAAGGTGAATATCTAGACTAATTTGTGTGTACTTTGACTAATTTTATATTTGCGCGTACCTCGACTAATCTCACGGGCTCTTAAATTAACAACTATATAAGTATTCTGTGACTCTTGAGATTCATAAAACTCAAATTAATAATTTCTAAAAATTAAATTTAAAATTTAACTAATTAAGCAATACCTTTAAAATTATATTTGTTAAAGTTTGAAGTAGATGGTTTGCCTATAGACAGAGAGAGGATCTACTTTCTATATAGGTAAATTTTAGGAGTGCATATTAATGACTTTTTCATGTTTATAATTCCTATAAAAAAAATAAATTTGAAATTGATAATTTTTTAATATTTTTTTAAAAAAACACAAAATTAGCATATTTTGGAAAATTGTCTCTCTCCCTATCAGTCACATCCTTTCGATTTTTTTTATCTACAGCATTATAATGCATTTTTATCCTGGTAATCTGCAATGATTTACTTGATTAGATATCTCACATAATAAATATATTTAAAAAGAGATTTTGCGTAGAACTTTATACAAAAAAATATATTTTTATCGTCCCATGTATAAAAGAAAATGAATAATAAATCTAGTATTAACAGTACTCCTTCTGGGAAATAAAGATTAATACTAAATTTATTATTTATTTTCCTTTACACGTAGGACAATAAAATTATATTTTTATAAAGTTGTAGACAAAATCTCTTCTCAAAATTAAACATTTGCTATATGTGATATCTAACAGATTAAATCACTGGAGATTATCATGTGTTATTTCCTCAGTTTTTTTTTAGTTGTGTTGTTTCTTCAAAGAAGACTATGTTTGGGAACGCGGCTTGGGCTGTGTTCTCAAAAAATTTAAATTTTTTTTATTAAAATTGAATATAGTTTATATGTTTTGGATCGTTTTGATGTGCTGATGTTAAAAATAATTTTTAAAAAATAAAAAAAATCATTGGTATGTATTTTAACATAAAAAATTATTTGAAAAGCACTCACAACTACATTACCAACTCTAAATGAGTAAATGACTGCTATTTGGAAAAAAAAATAAAAAAGAAAAATTGTGTTTTCCTCGACAGTCCTTAGATACGTGTGGCAAAGACTGAGCTCGTGTCTAATTTTCATTCGGCAGCTGTGCAATATTCATCATCTGGCACACCATGCTTCCGTCAATCACTACATGATGCGTTCATGTTAAGCCAGCTGTGGGCCAGTAAAAAACCCAAGGGGAGAATCAAGGAGTTTGGTGGTGATCTTTATTTTCTGAACCGAAATCATGGCTTACAATGATGATGGTTTTTTTTATAAAAAAAATAAATCAGATTTCTGTAATTAACAAAGTAAATTTAAAATTTTGGTGAAATTATATAGTTTTAAAAAATAATAAAATAAAATAATTTATAATATTGATATTTAATGTTGCAGCTTCTAAGAATCACGTCTAAAATGTCATGACTTTAAATATTATGATTGTAAATTGTGATAAATTTTATAATTTTACCTAACTTATCAGGTTAAATAAAAGGGTTAAAATTTTTTTTAAAATTACAAATCATAAAAAAAAACCATTGAAAAAAATATAATTTTATGCTCTGTTTAATTTTTGTAAGAAAATAAGGCCAATCTAAATGGTGCTAAGAGTCTCTAATTTCACATTGATAAGAGATTTGACATTGTAGCTACATGGTTTATCATTTGTGTTAGTGGTTAGTGAGGTTTGAGTCTTAGCAGGATTAGTGATAATTAGGGTTTGAAGAGTAATTTGGATAGTGTATAGGTTTCAGTATTTAAAGACAAATTTAGAGGATGTTACTGATTTGGTGGATATCATGGTTCTAATTGCACCCAACGAGCATATATTATTTTACCAAATACTTTTTGCTTTTTGCAGCAGCATCAAAACTTGAAGTTCTGCGTGCCCATAACCCAAATTTTATGGTTTAGTTGAATGTCGTTAAAGATATATTTTTAAAATAATATAAAAAATATAAAATGATTATAAAATTATAAGAATTTGTTTTTAATAAATAGTTCGAACACTTTAAAATACATGATTCAAATAAAAATTTATACATAATATAAATAACTTTTTATTAACTAACAATTAACAAACTTAAAACAAACAATCTGTTAATGTGTCATGTAAACTAAAACTTATATCATTGTCTTTATCATTCTCATTGTTCCTTAGAATTCATCAATGTACCAACACTAATATTATAAACATTAGTGTTACTATTACTATCAACATCAATATTGTTTGATCCTAAGAATTTATATATGTAGTGATGTATTTATTTTTTATTCTTATTGAATTTAGTTTTTTATAAGGATTTTTATTTTTGAATTACATTAAATATACATACGAGATACTTATTTTATATTATTTTTTAATTTGCTATTTTGATTGTCTTTCTAACTATATAAATGGTCCTTTCCAATTACCTTAGTTTTAGATTTTTTTTACTTATTTGAAATCATTGATGCTACATAATTTCTTTTTTTAATGTTATGAAAAAATTAACTTGGCATGGGGTTTAATGAGTTTATTTATTTTTGTATTTGAAAAAGCTTTTGAATTTTTTTAAATAACTTTGAATTCTTAAAAAAAAAAAGAATAAAAACATGATAAATAACTCTAAGTTCACCTGATTTTAACCAAGTTTACTAAGTTTCGCGTTTTCTACCCGATTTCACACGGCATATCTATGTTGACTCGTAAAATCATGTGTTGACTCGTAAAATCATATAATTTTACGAGTCAACTCACGAGTTTGACAACCATTTTATTCTACAAGTGCATTTTGAAAGTTGCAAGTAATTTTTTTTTTAATCTTTCTATTATAATCTATTTAAGTCAGGAAACAATAGGTAAAGGTTCTTGATTGATAATAAAACACCAAATGATGGAAAGCCCTGTAAGAATCGAGTAGAATGGGCCATGAAACTTGACAAGAGATTTCATGGTTGTTTCGTGCCCAATGACAGATGCGCTTTTCTTAAAACAATACACGTCTCTTTGCATTACAAAGAAGAAGATGCTGGCTCAAAATTAGTAAACATGTCATATCAGACTCAAAACTCATGAATCAGCAGGTTCTGTGATCATTAGCTCATGCACTATTAGTGTAATATTACCTTCTATTCCCCTCTTCTCTGACCTGAGAAATGTGTTCTGACATGAGAAGGTGTGCTTGAACTATTAAGTGTTAAGCTCCAACAAAACTCATATAAGGTAATATTACAACTGCTGACTGACTATTCCAGCATTCTGTCAGTTGCAATGAAATGAATTAAATCCCGAGGTAGCCATCCACAGATTGCCCTTGTTAGTCAGCCTTCTTATCTGCTTCATCAATTGCTGCCAGTCTTTCAACAAGAGGAGGATGGGAATAGTGATATGCTGAGTACCAAGGATCTGTATTCATAGATGACAAATTTTCTTCCTGAAAAGAATTGACACATTGTTCAGTCTCTGTACATTTCCACCCATTCATTCTATCTATCTATCTATCTATCTATCTATCTGCTAATAATCCCATTAAAAGCCAGGCATTAATAAGGCCTCATCTCTTGCTAAAAGCATACACTATCATTATGGCTGATATGTGGAAAAACATGCCATTCTAATCATGCAGGCACACAATGAACTAATGAAATATTAACAACCAGGATAAAAGAGGACCCACAGTAACAAAAGCGGATTAAATCCAAATTCTGTATTAGAAAATAACATATTATCAACCAGAACTAAAACTTTCAGTGTTGCTGGCAGACCAACAGTCATCCAAAATGTGCTCTGTATGGTGGAAAAAACAGATTTGAAAAGAATACTCTGGCAATGTAGTACTTAGATCCCATAAACATCTGAATGCAAGAAATATACAGGACTCCATGTCCACTACGGTTAGTCTGTTATAAGGGTACAGGAAAAATGTAAAGTTCAATAGTTAACCTGTAGTTTCACAAGACCAGCCCGAAGAGCAGAGCCATAACCAAGCTTTTTTGCAAAAGCATCAGCCTACATTAAACAATTACATTAAGTGAGATCAAGACTTTGAGATACACACAAATGGAGGAGGGGGAGAGAGTACCTGAAATTCAAAAGCTCGACTCACTAGATTAAGACCAAAGCTTACAAGGTGTTGGAGAGGTATTACTGTATGCTGCAAATACAAAGCAAGCGACACAAACCCAACAGATTGTGACAAAAGCCAAAAATTTATATGGCATACAACTGCACCCCGCCCAGGAAAAAAAAACGCATGCATTTCCATTCCACCATACAGTAATTGTTTTCATATCAGCAATACCTGAAATATGATAAGTCCAATGAGCACTGGCTGTGTATCAAACCCAAAACTTCGAAAGAGATCAGTTGAATTCCTCACAAGAGTGTATCCTCCAAATTGTAAAAAAGTAAGAATCTGCAGAACATAAGAGTATACAACAACAAAAATAAATCATACACCAGTTAAATAAGCTTGCAGATAAAGTCAAAGGACATCTATAGGAGGATGGTTGGAAAATCCTCACACAAAACACCAAACTTCAATACCGAATACAAATTGAGATTCAGCAATATGTTTTAGAATTTTAGCATGTCTTAAATTTCTCATGTGCTTCAATCCAAGATTTGTTAGCACTATTTTCTCATCAGGCTTATGAACAAATCCTCTGTGGTTTGGATCTCAAATCAAAGGATTTAGAGTCTCAAAAGTGCAAGAGCATCCATGTCCAATTTTTCACCGAGCCTTTTCTCAATGATAGCTCTCAGACAAATGCCTTTCAGATGGTATATATGGTATTCTAAGAGAATTTTGTGCACATATAGGAGCAAATTAAAAATCAATAAGCAAGAAAACAATTACTCCATACCTGCACAGCAATAAATGAGTACATTGTATGATTGAGTTTCCAATGCCCCAGTTCATGGGCAATAACAGCTACAATTTCCTCATCATTTTTGCACTGCAAAGAATCAGAGAATCATATGGGTGTAAAGATACTTTCACGGGATAAGGAAAACCAAAGCCACATTTCAACCATAAATTCTAGATGAGGGCACAAACTAAATGGTTCAAGCACAAAGTTGCCCAGACTTCCAGGAAGAGTAGGAGATTATGAAACTGGTATATAGATTGCAAAATTAACCTAGTCCTTACATAAATCACAAAGAACATGCTTCTTGTGATGAATGATATGTCCACCAAACAGGTCCTCCCTGGATGGACAGCTACTGCGTACTTGTTAAACAACACAATAATCTGTTTTTCTAGGACTACATGGATGTTGGTATTAATTTTTTTAAAACAGGAAAAGAGCCACACCCACACACCTCCTCAGAACTACAGAAAAGTAAAATCCAAGACAAGCACCATGATTTTATCCATTTGAATTTGCCAGGGAGATGTATAAGATCTGAAAAGGCTCTAAATTGAGGCAGGACCACCAAAAATGACCACAGTCAGCAGACCACACCCATTAGGTTCATAATCTGGCCAATTGCAAGAAATTTCCAGTATTTCACTTCCCAGAAATAGAAAAATCCAACCTTTCATTCTTAGGTTTTGAGTTGATAATGCTGGAAGAAAAGTATCAGATAAGAGTTAAAAAAATTAGTTTAAGATTTGATAAAATCCAGACCTCAAGATCAGGAATTTAGAACTTCCAAAGATTGGTTTCAGTGGAGAAGGCTCGTTAAGAGATTAGATGAAACTGAGATCATGAAAGAAACGTAGCAAATGAGGAAGATGGGAAACTTGAAACCAGACTAAAATTCACCAGATCACTCACTATAAGCTCATAGGCAAAACATGTGAGGAAAGAATGTATGGCATGCAATTTAGCATTGCATCGCAACACATGCAAGAAACTAAGGCTGAATATTTTTGTTCCCTTCCACCAAAAATAAAATGTTACAGGGTCATACATAGCCTATCTGGGAGGATATTTCCTAGAAAAATTATTCATAATTAAGTAACTAAAGGGGGTTCTTTTGAGGAGACACACATGAGGAAGTCATCTAAGGAGGCAGCTTCCAAGTTGCTAAGCAGTAAAACACGAACAGATATGATATCCTTTTAGGGACCATTTGTCCAATCACCAAGAGGCTACTGATTCAGCAGCTTGACCAGAAACCACCAACTGGCATCTTAATGTTCAAACTTCTAGTATGTTGGACAAAGTTACATCAGAACCCTTATCCCTAAAACACAACGCTGTTTCTTCATGCTGTCATGTGAACCCAGCAATTACATTGACCAAATATCCATTCATTTTCATCATCCTGTATGTTTTTTAACTTCCAAGAAGGCAACCAACAGCATGATTGAATTTAACAACTGTACTTGGTGCATAATACAGTTAGGAAAGTGTTAGCATTTCTAATAAAATGCTATTGTGATAATGAAACACCAGAGATGCCTATATTTCACAGATCTTGCTTCGAACTAAAGAAAGGTAACAAAATAAAATGGACATAGGAAAAATATATAAAGTCTTCATGAGAATGAACTCAAGTGCGATAAAAGGTTAATATAGACAGAATCCAGAAAGAAAGGTCTCCTCACCTGCTGAATCAATGTGTCGTAAAGGACAATACGCTTGTTCTTAAAGAATCCATACATATAGGCCTGCACATTGTTGATAAAATATGAATTTAATCCACAGCAGACTAGGAAAGCACATTGCCAAACACAATCTTATTATGACAGTACAGATGACTTGACAATAAAGAAAGCACACATAAATAGGGAGGAGAAGCATTAGTTTACTTCAAGTTGGAGAAACAGCAGGATTAAGAGCAAAAACAAAGCATTGTATACCGGAAGAAAAGGTTGCAGGTAATGCTAAGAAACCCCAACAAATATACTAAAGTAAGAATCCTCACATTGCTATGGCTTGACCTTGTGGATCCATCTACAACAAACAACTTCTTTAAAGGAAACTTGAGAGAGAAAGCAAGTTTCTCGATTTTCTCCCTGAGCTCTCCTTCTGGAAGCTATTTGTCATTGCATGAGCAGGGGTAAGAACAGATTACTAATCAAGCAAGACATAGGCCTGAAAGATTTTCACAGGGTAAGAAATTTCAAATACTCACAGGGGTAAACTTGTTGAAAAGTGGGGCTATTAAAACTGGGTAGAGTGTCATCATCACAAGAGAAAGCACAAACATGAATGCCCATAGATAAATGGCCAGGTAAGGGCCTCCTTTCTGCAACCATGCAAGTGAAAACTCAACATAGTGAGAGAAGACTTGAGCGTTCAGGAAAGCAGATAATGGAGGTGTAACTTGCAAGAGAAATTTTAGAATAAAGGCTATCAATTATTCCAAACACAACATGATTATTCAAGAATGAAAATGACCAACTTCTGTAAACAGACAGCAGCTGAATGCTGCAATTAACCGGCCACTTTATCAACATGGGCAGATGAACATACCTGTACTATTAAAATAATTGCTGAAACAATTGGTGGGCCAAGTAGAATGGAAAGGCAAATTCCCTTGAATAGGTCTCTAAAGAACAGCCATGTTGTTTGCTGTTAAGCAGATGGAAAATAAGTCAGAATCCTACAGGAGATGAGATATAAAATGGATAGGAATTCAAACAACTATAAGTTCTATACCAATGCATGTACAAGTTAAAAAAATAAAAAAAGATCCACCAACACAGAATTAATACTCTAATAATTAACGAGATGAGTAAAAATAACTGGTTATGAGAGTGAATACAAACCTTATTGAAACCATGGCGGGCCTCAATCACAAAAGTTGAATAGAGAGAGAATGGCAAATCTGTAATCTGCATGAACATATTTCAAAACAATCAATCAAATAATATCAGTTGAGGAACTTAAAAACATGTACTTGTAACATGCATTTGCTTACAAGGGTACTGCAACCACACAGTACTCCAAACAATTGGAACGAATGTTATAATTACCAGCTAAGATGGAAAAACACTGCATTTTTTGCTTAAGAAAATTAATCATATAATTACTGTTTAATTAATTCTATAAGCAAACCAAATTACAATATCCATCCAAACAAAAGGTGAGGCGGTATGCATGATAAATAAGATACTTATTCTAGACTTTAAAGAACACCCTTTTGAAGAGGTAAAAAACTCAAATATTCTAAACCAAATATTGTTTGTATTAGGAAAATCATGTTGTGCCCATATTCTATTACATCAAAATTATCAGCCCTGTCTTTGAACAGCATCGTCAACCAGGGAGTCAGTATTATAGAGCTTAGCAAGATTCCATCAGCTCACCTCTATCAAGATGTAGATTTGAAAGCCATTGATGTTAATGTGCACATCTGAGCCCATATACCACAACTATTACATAAAACAACTCAACCTCACCTGTCTATGTTCTTGCTTAATAATCTTAAAAATAGCTGTAAACATTATGTGCTCATTTCACATGTGAAAAGCAACACCTAACTAATTGTGCATGAAAAAAAGAAAAGTAAAAGGAAACTGAAATCACAGAGCATCAGTCTAAACTGTTCCACAAAAGACAGGCAGCATAAATATGGTAGTTATTATCAACTACCGTAATTAGAAATCATGTGCATACCTGTGACCATATCATAACACCAGCCAAAAAAGCAAGGGTGTGGAATATTTCATTCTCCTCATCGAGACCAACCAACACCAGAAAGCTTCCAGATTTCTGCAGTTACAGAGAATTATATGGTGACAATACAACCACGGAGATGTCTCCACTAACACTGCAACAAAGCACCAACCTTCCAAAACCAAGGCAATATTGCATAGAACAAAATTGCGGAGTCCAAAAGTATAGTAACAAATTCATGAACAAAATTGAAGTAGCTGAAAGTTAAGAGATGCAAAGAAGAAAACATCAGTGAGAATCAAAGAGAACATAAACCAAGAATCAGATGAAGAAAAGCTAAAAGAATCACTGCCAGCTAGTTGTAGGAAACAACAAACCTTTTATCAAGACTATAAGCTCGAGATTTTTCAAACTTCTCTTGACTGATTACTCCTTCCAGAGTTTTTGGGAGAGATGGCAGTTTCAAAGCAGCATGTTGTCGCAAATCCAAATACGTTTCAAAGAAATACATGAGTATCATAAAACCTGCAAAATCAGGACAAACCATGCAGCAGTTAGAATCTCCATAACATAAAACATCCAAATGTCATAGAAGGTTTGAAGAAAGAGTAACAAATAAGCATCGAATTGCAACTAATATGAATGGCATGGGCCTCAATTGCCTCTAACTGTCACATTCTCGGCTGATAAATATCAAAGATACTAACAGCAAAGGCGGATGTGAAAGTTCTTAATCAGTTTTGACAGCAGACCACAGCTTCACATATGGTGCATTCTCAATCATTTAGCCCTAAAATGGGTAGCACTACTTCAAATTTCTTGCTCCTTCTTTACCCTTAATTTGGTATCCCTAAAAAAACTCCGAAAATTCAAATATCGAAAGTCGTCTGTAACTTCAGGTTCCCAGAAATGAAAACCCCCCTAAGAGGTTTCCTTTTTCTTTTTGTTGACCTATGAGGGGGAAACACAGAAACTTTCACCCTTTAAACCTAAAATTATTCTGTTTCGCTAATAAAACGGAGACTTTTCTCCATAAATAAACCCCGGTAATCATAAAAACAAAAATCCCAAACATCCGCAATAAAACCTTTAATAGGTATCGGCGTCACACATATGTATAACAAACAATTTAAAATAAAATGAAGAAATGAATAAGAATGTAAGGCATGTAAAACCCTAATCGAAGGCAATCGCAAAATAATTGAAAATTTTGAAGAGATCAAACGAAGCGTTGAAACTTGAAAGAAAAAGAAGCAAGAATGTATTTAAGTTGAGAGGGGGGTCGGGGGGGGGGGGGGGGGGGGGGGGACAAACCAACTACAGCTTCCATGTAAGGAAACGCCATGGTGGAGAGGAATCTGAGAGTAGCAGAGGGTGAGAACCAAAATGGAGAGGTTTTTGCTTTGGTTTCTTCAAGTGATGGTCATGTTTTTATTTTGGTATAAATTATCAAATTAGCTATCCGGTCGACCCGGATGTTTTTGTTTGGACTCCGATTGACCGGAATTTACATTTATCTCGGCCCGTAGCTATGGCAATTGACAAGAGTCAAGAGAGCCCTGTTTGGATTGAGTGTCACGTGCTGCGTGAAAGTTTCACATGGCAAGTTTTTCACAAAAATTATTATTGTTTAGCTACTCTCACGAAACCTGTATTAGAATTCAAAGTCATTTTAGAATTAGTTTTTATATTCTAATTTCCATCCAGTTATGATATTTTATTATTTAGGCCTGCGTGAAATATAATTTTTTAAATGTTCTTGTATTTATTTATTATTAGAAAAATTAATTAATAAAAAAAATTTAATTAACAAAAAATTGACTTGGTTTTTAGAATTTTTTTTCTTATTTAAAAAAAAAAACTTTTCAGAAGTTGTGAATAATCTAAAAATATCTTATTAATTATTAATTATACTAAGTCTAGTGTTTATTCTTTTGATTGTTATATATTTTATTTTATTTTTTTTAATTTTATTGCTTATAATTTAATTTAATTTGGTTTTTATATCAATTTTGATATTTGTTTTCGTAATTGTTATTTTTTATATATATATTTTTCTTGATTGAATTTTTTTATTTATAAGATTTTATTTTTATTTTTTTATTGTTATTGTTATTTTTTTATTTGAAAAAATTTATGAAATTAATTTTTTTTAATTTTATTTTTTTAACTTTTTATCTATCAGATTTAGTTTTTATTTTTTTATTAATATTTATTTTATTTAAAATAATTTTTAAAATTATATTTTTAAAAAATTTCATCTCATTCTAACTTTTTATTTATCAAACTTGTTTCTTATTCTTTTAATAAAATCTTATTAGTGAAGTGGTTAATAAATGTCAGTAACATGTTAATTGCAAATAGACTTTGATTAAGAAAAAAAACATTTAATTATATAAAATATGGTGTGGGTTTGCAATGTTAATTAAAAAATATGATGTCACTGCATAAAATTTTGTGGCTGCAAGAAAAATCTTTCATTAAAAGTATAAAAAGTTTATGTGAATACTTATTAACTAATATTTTAATAAGTGTGGGGGAAAGTATTATAGTTTTTTCCATATGTTTTTTTTCTTGTTTTTTCATTTTTTTTTCCATTCCCTGCATGTTTCTTTTTTTTTTCAAAATATTTTTTTTTGTGTTTTTTTTTTAAATTATCTTTGTTAATTTTATTTTTTTACTATTGAACTGGTTGAGAATTTAACTTTATAGTTTTTTTCTTTGAAACATTGTCGCTTGCTATAGTGTTTTCCCATATAGTTTTTGTTTTACTACAGTGTTTTTTCACATGTTTTTTTCTAAACTTATATTTTTTGAATCTATTTTTTTAATATTGAGATGATTAAGAATTTAGCTTTGTAGTTTTTTCTTTAAAACATCGTGAATTGCTACAGTGTTTCCCCACGTGATTTTTATGTTTTTTTATGATTTTTTCTAAAATTATTTTTATCGATTTTATTTTTTTAATATTGAGCTGGTTGAGAATTACAACTGTAGCTTTCCTCACAAAACATTATGAATTGCTATAGTATTTTCTTACATAGGTCTTTTTT
>Ga0325411_1004428_pt1 | contig 15766 bp, 8 predicted proteins | sample PopdelMetagenome_13_FD_206181 | JGI IMG/M metagenome (GOLD analysis project Ga0325411, IMG submission 206181) | Populus deltoides microbial communities from Bellville, Georgia, United States - Xylem-PdIQD-R4 | ecosystem: Host-associated > Plants > Phyllosphere > Stem > Wood/Secondary xylem... | reverse complement strand
AAACCGAGCCAAACCAGTTTGAACCCGTTTTTGTCCTAAAAAACCAAACCAAAACCGGTCGGTTTGAACCGGTTTTGGTTTTTTTAAATAAATTTCGGTTTGGTTACTTTTTTTAATTAAAACTGAACCGAACTGAAAATGATCACCCCTAAGATTAACTAATTATCCAACACATCAACCTTAAAAAAAACTAAAAAACCAAGAAAACCGAGAAAACCAGAAAAAAAATAACCGAAAAAACCAAACCGTGAAAAAAAACCGATTAAACCGATTAAAATTTTGAAAAAACTGGCCGGTTCGGTTCGGTTTTGATTTATAAGCCTAAAACTTAAAAAACAGAATCGAACCCAACAAAAAAAACCGAGCCAAACCGAAATAAAATCGAGCCAAACAGGAAAAAACCAAGCCAAACCAGTTTGAACCGGTTTTTGTTCTAAAAAACCGAATCGAACTAAAACCAATCGGTTTGAACCGGTTTCAGTTTTTTTTAAATTCGGTTTGATTATTTTTTTTTTATTAAAACCGAACCGAACCGAAAATGATCACCCTTAAGATGAACTAATTATCCAACACAATAACCTTATTACTAAGCATTTGAGATTTTAGGACTCATCAATTGGTGTCATCTGTAAGCCATCAGTTTCTAAAACTTATTTTTGACATTTTCAGGTCATTCCATGGCACACAACCAAGAAACTATTGGGTTAGGATGCATGACAATCTACTTTTTACCATGAACACTTCTACTGGCCAACTTTTCTTTCATTAATATAAAGAAATGATGTTTTACCATAAATAATTAAAAGGAATAAACTAATGTTTATTATCACCAAACTGTCAAATCTGCAACTCCCAAAAACATTCAATAGTCTCCTCTAAATAACCCTAATGGATCCTTTTTGGGTTGCAAGCTAATGGGCCCAAACTAAAAATCAACTAACATAAGTCTAATAATGAATAAACTCATAAACAATGTTTAATGAGCCAAACCTAAATTAGAAATAATTGTTCAATATCGAATAAATAAAATAAGATACTATAAACAAAGTCTTCATGCTAGAATTCCTCCATGTAGGTGAAATTTATAATAAATTTCATTCCTTATATTGCCTTCTCCAAGTCTTCTTGATGTGCTAAGAATACATGCAAACTAAGACAATAAACTCAAGAGAAAAACCCCATTAGATGCTACCACATCAAATCCATGTGGGATTTGGAATCCTTGCAAAGTATGGACTACAAACTTTCAATGAATCCAAGTCACATTAGGAACCCTTGTATTCCAAGTCAATGCATAAGTTTAGAGCCTAAATATGTCTTATTTAATATTTCTTTTCTATCCAAAATTAACTTATTAGAACTCTTGACTGATTGGGGTGAAAATAACCAAGAAAGAACACTTTATCAACAAATATGACAAAACAGAAAAAACAATTGACCAATTTAAATAATATGTTATTGAACTATGATTAACATGAAATTTTACCAGAGTATAGTTCCAAATGTTTAGTATCTCCTTGTAAACATTCAGCTTGATCTGATGTACGATTTGAGAGAGATATTTGATCTTCCAAAACTAGTCACTAGGCATTTTAAGGTAAAATTTAAACCTAACTTGGTTCATATTAATAAAACCAGAGACATTTGTTAAAAAATTCATAATTATCTGGAAAATCAATTTAAGTTGTCAAGTATATTTGCAATGGTGAGTCAAAAACTCTAAAATTCTTAGAAATATTGAATGTTTTAGGACATTAGACTCTACATAACAATGAGATTGTGATGCTCTTTTAAAATGAGGGGAATTTGTGATGCCATAGTATTTGATTTTTCTTTATTTGAGTTTAATACTCCCTTCTTTTATATTTAATCAATTAGCATATCCTTATGTTTTCTAATACTAGCACAAATATTTTAAATTGTAACTAGTTTTTATCATATTTACTAGGAAATAAATTTGGACACTTATATTTGATTAATTTAATGCCAAAATGATTGATATAATATATATGTTATATAATTCATCAGGAAATATATTATTTTACTTAGTAGATATAATTTTATTCAATATTTTTAGTTTTAAACGTAGATAAAGCATGTTTCCTCCTCTACCATTGTGAATCTTAGTTGGATTTTTAAATATGACCAATCTTGATGCCCGCACTTTATGATGAGCCAAATTATTAAATTTGTTTTATGTGAATGATGATGTTTAGATGTTGAAAAAGGGTAAAAAAGGACAAAAAAAGAGTCATGACAAACTTGTAACCATAATTATGAGATTGAAATAACTCCATAAAAAAATAAACAGAATTATAAAGTCCTTTAAAAAGAATCTTGTGTTAACTTTTCAAACCTATAATCTGGCTCATTAGATCCGAAGCATCTAATCTAGACAAATTATAAAATCAATTAAAATAACAATGAAGAGAATAAGGATCAAAATTAAAATACAAAATAAATTTTATATTTGATTGAAGGGTGCAACTGAAAATAAAAATCAATTTTGTTAAATGAAAAACATTCAAAAGAATAAGGGTAAAAATAATAATATTTTGATTGAAGGGTGAAATTGAAAAGAATAATAAATTTTACAAAAGGACCAAGAAAAAAATTAGAAATCAAAATAATGAAGACTGAATTGGAAAACATAAGACCATCAATTTGAATTGAAAGATGAAATTGAAAACAAATAAAACTTCAACAAAAGGGTGAAGATCAAAAATTAGAAATCAAAAAAATAAGAATTGAAATTGAAATATCAACAACTAAGATGACCAAACTATAATTTTTATGGGAGGATAGAGAAAATAAAGAAAGAGAAATGTTTACTGACGACAAACTAGACTACCATTGGAGACATGCATATTAAAACAACTAAAATATCTTAGAAGTAAAAAAATTAAAAATGACCTCAAGGGGCTTTTCTGTATTTTTACAATGGTTTTTTCATTATTATAATGTCAGCTAATAGGCAATTTGATATTTGACCAAATATAAAAAATAATAAACAATTAAAAAGCACAAAGAAATTACCAAAATGCCATTAAAAGCAAAAAACTTTAAACTAGAGTCAAGGGTTTTTTTATTTCACAATGTAAATTTTTTATTATTATTATTATTAAGTCAACTTAAGGACAATTTTTTTTCTGAACAAAAGCAAGTATATATATCAGATCAAAAAATATACAAGGTTCGAGAACCAACAAGTTCATATACATAATTTACAAAAAGTGACAGACTCCCTAAAGACACAAGAGCAATTTTTTATTTGTGTGTGTGTGTGTGTGTGTGTGTGTATTGTCTGGAAGGTGCTTGCGCACTTCAGGTGGTGCGTGCGATTCTTCTTGACATCTAATAATGCCCTTCTGATGTGTTGTTAGAAACACCACTGTGTCATCTTCCTTGTGAAGTGGCACGTGTCAGTGGTGGTGGTCCAGTTTGTCGATGGTGATTCTTTCTGTCTGTTTCTTCTTTTCTTTTTCCTTCCCTAAAAATTACAATTAAGCCCTTTTTGTTGTTGGTATTTTAACTTTAGTCTTTATTCTTTTGATTTCTAATTTTTGTTCTTTGCTATTTTGTAGAAATTTTTTTTTTCAATTTCATCATTTGATACACTCATATTATTCTATCTTTTTTGTACTTTCTTGATATGGTTCAGGTTCAGCCTTGGATTCCTTACAGTAAGCATTTTGTTATGTGTTTGAGATTGGTTGTTAATACGGTTCAGTATATGGTTCAGCCTTGGGTTTTTCATGATGGATCTTTACCTAGGGATGCATTCGGTCAAATTGAGGTTTTTATGGATGATGGGTTCTGCCCAATTTTTTTGGTGGGTAATTCGACAAATCAGGACAGGGTTATACATGACATGTTTTTGGGCAGCAGAGAAAGTTTACTTGGAGTATATTTTGGGTCTAGTTTGGTCTTCATTAATGAATGTGGGTTTGGGCCATATGAGGTTCAAAGTTGGCTTGGGTTAATTAAGATGTTAGGATCAGATCAGATTTGTTTGAGACTGATTTCCTAATTCTACAAAGGCTAAAATCAGTAAAATATTCTCCTAAGATTAAAGAAAATTCCGTTTATTATTTTACCTATTATTTAGGAGAATATTTATCAACAAAGGAGGAAGTTTCCTAGTCAACAAAGGATGCTAAGGGGATTGCCAAATCTGGTTTCCTAAACTAGGAAGGATTAATTAATGATTGTCCTAGTTTAGGAAGGAAACTAAATTGGCAAGTATAAATGAGGGAGATTTTCTTCATTAATTGTCCACGTAAAACAAGGAAACTAAACACAATAAGACAAGAAGACTTCAGAATTAATTCCATATTCAGATAAGATTTTCTAGTCTATTTGCGACTTCTTATAGGTGGCAAATCTGATTTTAGCATATCTAGGATATTAATTTTGGATTTTTATTATTTTCTTCTTAGTCTTTTGGTTTATTATTACTTATTTGGATCAATTTTATAAGTGATCTCAAATCAGCCCACATATGAGATTCATTAGGGTTATTTGAAACATTATATAAGTTTTTTGTATGATGAAAAGCATAACACGATGAATTTATGAAATAAACTTGTCTTTTGCGTGATGCAACACATTATCTTTGCTGGGGAAAAGATCAAATCTGACTTATCAAGGTATAACTAACCTTGTGGCACCATTCGTTTTAATTCCAATAGTGTTGGTGTTTTGAGATAGGTTTCCATTGTGTCACATTTCTTAAACCTGATTCTCAGCTTTCTTGGGGAAGTATCTTCTTCGTTGGAGGTTGTTTAACCACGTGATCAAGAAGTTCGTATCACTTATTCTTAGTCTTTTATGCATTTCTATGTTTTACAATAGCTTACTTACCCTATTTTGTGCTTAACAATGCTATGGAGACGTAAAGTATATATATAAAAAAAAGAGCTAAATAAAGCATTTTTAGCACAATCTCAAGCAAGGAACTAGAAAAGAGCACTATGGGATAAGTCATTGGAGCTAAGAAGTGCATATCCTAATTACATTAGATATCTAACTTGAATAAGAAATCTTAGTAGGATTAGGATTGGTTAGAGAAAATATGCCAAACTGGATCTCTATATACTATTTGGACTATATCTTGAGCTATATGTACAAGTTTGCTATGATTTATCTTAGGTTGAAAACTAGACATCTTAAGTTTTCCATTCATATATGGTAGACCTAGTAACTCATCCAAACGAAGAGAGAACAACATGTTTGAACTTGGATCTAAAATATGCCTGCAAACTAGTACAAGTCCAACCCATCTTTCCATGTTGGAATGATGACATGACAAATCATTAATGATGTGTAAAGAGTCCCACTTGACCAATAAATATTTTTAGAAGGTCAAAGTTAATGCATAAGTCATTAGAATCAGATTAGTATAAGGAAACCTTAAAGTAATCTGATTAGGAATTTGTTATTAACTAGGAAACTTCTCCACCTACTCAACTCCATATATAACCAATCCTAACCACTAAAAACGAAAGATCACATTTAGAGGATAAGAGAAGAGATTCTATTATTTTCAAAATTATTTCTCTATATCTTTTTCTTTTTATGAATTTACGACAAGCTTAGTTTTCAATTTTAAGAGGTTAGTACTCTTAGATCTTAAAGTAGCATGAAGATTTATGCTTAAAATTATTATATATTTGATTGTGATACATTTATCTTATGTTTTTCTATTATTATACTTGATGATTGACGACAAAAATTGTATATGATGTGCATCATATATTTTTTGTTTTAAATCTATTGCTAATGATTAGTTTATAATGGATTCATGATTAATTAACTTAAGTAGAACAATTGTCAAATCTACTTATTAAATTAACTCCCCGTGTCTGTTTAGTTATCATGAATCAATTGCACCAATCTTGATCTCAATGTTGTCATGTAATTACATCTTGTATGCTTAATAAAGGTTACTTTATAATTAGGGCTAATTAATGCACATATATTAGGTTAACTATAAAGTAAGGATAAGTAGAAAAATTTATTATTTTTTATGGTTGATTTATTTAGTATCACAAATCATATTAGAAAATATATTTAAATTCAATAATTGATATTTAATTATTCATGAGGAATACTTCTTATAAAAACATTTTTCTTTCTACTTTTTAACATTTTGCCAATTTTCCTCTTAATTTCTAGAATTGATTTCTTTTGATTTCTTATCTTTTTAAGTTGTTTTTAATTAGTTTATATCATAAACAAAATCTCTCATTTAATTACTTATTATTTAAATTGCATATTAGTTGATTTCGTCATATTACCAATTTTCATGCATATTTACTTGGTTTGCTTTAATCTAAATTTAAATAGCTTATCTTGATTGAGTAACTAAGTTTTAATACTTGTATTTCTTTGGGACAATACCTTTATTTTCTATGTTACAAATCATTAATTTAAAGGTTTAAATTTGCAGGACTTCAACATGAGTCATCCTTTAACCTCAATTTACAAAATATTATATATTTTTAATTTAGTTCTTATTTTTTTATTTTTAATTTTTTCTTTGGCTCTTTTGTAAAAATTTATTAGTTTTTAATTTCATCGTTCAATCCTAATTGATAGTATTATGTTTTTCAATTTGATCCTCATTGTTTAGATTTCTAATTTTTTTTCTTGGCTTTTTTGTAAAACTTATTATTCTTTTTAATTTCACCCTTCAATCAAAAATTTATTTTTATTTTTTATGTCTATTCTGATCCTCATTCTTTTAATTATTTTGGGTTTTTTTTGGCTAAATTGATTTTCTTTTCAATTTCACTCTTCAATTAAATATAAAATATATTTTGTATTTTAATTTTGATCCCTATTCTTTTAATTACTTTTTGTAATTCCTTTTGTATAAATAAAATTCTTTTTTTCTTTCAATTTCATCTTCAATATTTAATTGATTGAGAATTAAAGTTCATGATTTTTACAAATAAAATGCTTCGGATTTAATGACTCGGGTTATGAATTTAAAAAGTTAACATGTTTTTTTTTAAAAACAAACTTTATAATTTTTTATATTTTTTCATTGGGTTATTTTAATTATATAATCTCCACCACAACTTAATATTATTTTAAAAAAAAAGTCATGTCACGTGGTATGTACACCAAGGCTACTTATAGCTACGAGGCTTGAACTTCGCTTATCCCATTACTAAAACAATATTACACTTCACCATTCCTTATTTTATACTTTATATGCGGAAAATAACATATGTTATAGCTCAATGACCCATACAATCAGACCATTGACCATTGTTGTGTCAATGACTCGTGGATCCAGTAGCTTGATTGCCCTTGTTCGGGTCTAGTCTAATAACAATGCTATCCACATCACACTTGGGTCGGAATTTCGGACCAGGAAGAAACAAGAAAAGAGAAAAGAAAGAGTAAGCTACCACTTCTTTTGGGCTGCACTACTAGCCATGGCTTGGACCTAAATATATTTTGTTTTAACGTTTTAAATTTTTCGTGGACCAAGCTCTATCTTCATATTTATCTAATGGGCTTGTAGCATTATAAGGTGTTTTTAATTGGGATCTTTCCACCTAATATGGTAGATAAAAAGGCAGGTTTAGGGTGTTGTTTTGATTTTATTTTAATTAATCTGTAGTTGATTATATTTGAGTTTTGTTATTTATTAAAGAAAATTAATTAATCATTTAGTATAAAAATAATTAAATAGTACTTTGATAAATGTTGGCTATGCTTTATTTTGTAGTATTTTATTCTTGAAACGAGGTTGTAAAATCTAACTCAAGGATCTAAGAGTGTTTAAGATTATCATAAGGAGATTGAAATCACTATGATTTAGACTAATATAGTGGAGGATAAAAAAAAAATTATGGCTAGGTTTCTAGATGCTCTAAATCACGACCGTGATGTAATGAATATAGTTAAGTTGCAATATTATATAGAGTTAAAAGATATGGTATACATGACTACGAAGATGAAAAGACAACTTAAAAAATACAGTAGTGCACAAAAAATTGTTGATTTAGGTTCTTTTTCATCAGGAAGGCTGAATTATATGAAAAATGAGATTTCTGAGACCAAGTCAATTATGGATGCTAAGGTCGATCCTTCTAAGGCAAACAAAGAAGTCATAACTAATTTTAAATGTAAATATAATGCTTAAAATACTTGTAACCATGATTTTAAGTATTTTAGATGTTTAGGAGTTGGATACATAGCTTTTCAATATCCAAACAAAATAGCTATGATTTTAAAGGAAGAATATATCATATACAAGATTCCATGTAAGTAACAATGAATGTAGTACAAATATTAATTATAGAGGTTGTGCTAATGTTGCTAATACTACACTTGTTTATAAATTAAATTTAAACACTACTAAACATCATAGACCATATATGCTTCAATTATTGAATGAATGTAAAGAAGTTAACATTAATAAATAGCTTTTGATGTCTTTAGCAATTAAAAAATATCATAGCGAGGTTTTGTGTGACGTGGTTCCTATACATGCGGGTCACTTTTTATACGGGCATCTTTGGCAATTTGATAGGAGAGTAGTGTATTAGTTTAGAAATACGTACTCTATTATAAAAGATGAGAAATCAATCATATTCGTGCCACCGAAATAGATCTATGAAGACCAATTAAAACTAAAAAGTGAAAATGAGTTCATAATAGGGTGAAAATCATAAAGAGGACATAAGCTTAGAGTATAGAAAAAATATTGTAAGTCATGAGAGCCAATTGGCTAAAAATAAAAAAGAAAGAGATCTGGTCAAAAGTGGAGAGAAAAAAAACATTTGAGTTTTTATACAAAATAGAGTGAGATTAATAATGCTTTTTATTGTAACCAGCCGATGATTGAAATTATGTATAAAAAGGCTTATTATCTTAACACTAATGAACTTGATCCTTGTATTCTTAATGTAACTATTTTTTTTTATTATAGGAAATGAATATATTGGCCATTTGAGTTGAGTACTTAATGTTTTAAGAAAGTAAACATTATTTACTAATCTAAAAAAAATGTATTTTTTACATTGAAAAATTTGTGTTTTTTAGATATGTTGTTAGTGTAAAAGGTATCGAGATGGATAAGAAAAAAGTAAAGGTTATTCAAGAATGGCCCACACCTAAGCCAATCACTAATGTATGGAGTTTTCATGGTTTGACTTGTTTTTATAAGAGATTTGTCAAAACATTTAGCACACTAGTTGCATCACTCACTAAAATTATTAAAAAGTCAGCATGATTCAAATGAGAAATTAAATAAGACAATGCCTTTAAACTTCTTAAAGAAAAACTTAATTCAACACCTTTATTAACTTTACATGACTTTACTAAAACTTTTAAGATTGAGTATGATGCCTCAAGAATATGTTGGAGTTGTTTTAATGCATGAGAAATTAATGATTGTTTATTTTAGTGAAAATCTCAATGGTGTAGTATCGAAATACTGAACTTATAACAAGAAGCTTTACATATTGGTGAGGGCTTTGGAGACTTGAAAACACTATTTGTGGCTAAAAAAATGATTTATTCAAATAATGAGTTGCTGAAATATTTGAAGAGACAAGGTAAGTTGAATTGGCTTCATGCCAAGTGAGTTGAGTTTATTGAGACTTTATTGTATGTGATCAAATGCAAGTAAAGTAAGGAAAATGTAGTGGATAATGCACTATATATGAAGCTGAACATTTTTTTTTTTTTGCCAAAATTGAGACATGACATGTAAAGAGTGTGAGATAGATGCATTACATATAGACAAACTAAGTTTAAAGTCCTACCGCATAGTTTGTATACTTATTTGCCTGTACCATAGGAATCTTGAGTAGATATTTCTATAGACTTTATTTTAGGGTTACCTAGGTCAAAAAAAGGTTGTGATTATATATTTATAATTGTAGATAAGTTTTATAAGATGACACATTTTATATCATATTATAAAATCGATGATACAACCAACATAACTTATTTATTTTTTAGGGAAACAGTATGAATTCATGGGGGTACTTGAAAGCATAATTTCAGATCATGATGTTAAGTGTCTTGGCAATTTTTAGAAGACTTTATAGGGGAAATTAGAAACCAAGTTATTGTTTTCGACTACTTATCATCCACAAATAAATAGACAAACATAAATATTAAATAAGACTTTAATTATATTTTTTTGTATTGTCATTCAAAAAAATAGTAAGAATCAGGAAGATTACTTGTCGTTCATTGAGTTTGCCTATAATTAAAGTATACATTCAACTACTAATTATTCACTATTTGATGTTGTTTGTGGTTTTAACCTGTTAACTCTATTAGATTTGAAAAAGTTATCAAACTATAAGAGGTTTTTTGTGACTACTCTTTTTTTAAAAAAATATTAAGACGACAACATATTAGATCGACTCGGGTTAACCCAAGTTAACTTGCCTAATCCGTAATTTAGGTCATGAAACCATGATAACTCCATAAAAAATAAATCGAAACAAATTATGAAGTCTAATTCTTAATCAAGCCAATATTAAAAGATGAAATTGAAAAAAAAAACCCAATTCAACATGTGTTAACCTACCAAACTTGCAACCAGGGTCATGAGACCAGAATAATACCATAGAAATAAAATCAAAATAAATTATGAGACTGAATCTCCAATTCATCTAATGTTAACGAATGAAATTAAAAAAAGAACAAAAAATTATTCAAGTCAACTTGAATTAACTCACTAAACCTGCGACCGGATTATGAGATTAGGATAAACTCGTAGAAAGTAAATCAAAATAAATTATAAAATTTAATATTTAATAAACTCAATTTTAAAAAGATAAAATTTAAAACAATGTGCAAGGTTAACATTTAGTTTTTGTTAATGGTAATGGTGTAATTTCCAAAGTGATGAATTTTTTTGAAGTGGTGGAAAAAAAAAATTGAAGGTATGTGATTAAATTATTCACCACCCACCTTTCAGCAGCTTTTGATGGTTTTTTTTTCCAGAGGCGGAAATCCAGAAGAGATGACAGAGAAAAGGCAAAACCCACCGAAAAGTTATCCTGCAGTCTGCTCGAGAATCAGAGATGACATAGAAACCACTAACATAAAGCAAATCATAATTTTGCCCACTTTACTCCTATTACTATATCATTCTAGCCGTCGGTTGGTGTGGTGTCCACTCCAAAATGTAGGGTGTCATGCTGGGCATCAAGTGTGTGTGACACAAATGTTTTATGTCAAATTATAGTATGTTTTTATATTTTAAAAGTATTTTTAAAAAAATTAAATGTTTTTTATTTATTTTTTGGTTTTAAATTAATTTTTTAAAAATATTTTAAAAATATTTTGATATATATATTAAAATAATTTTTAAAAATAAAAAATATTACTTTAATAAATTTTCAAGTAAAAAAATCTTTAAAAAACATAACTTTTCTCGATAATCTGTAAACACTTGTACTAGTGCATACAGTTTTTGGGCCATTTCTTCGATTTCTTTTCTTGTCAACTTTTTGACTTCGATCTTTCTTCTTGGAGAAGCATGATCGGTCGCAACATTTGCAATTATAGAATCAAATTTGCCATGAGTTATCGAGGTGATCGAGAGATGAATGTGTGACTTATGCTTGCAGAATGAGTGTCTTCATGAACTCATAGAACAGTTCAGTCAAATCTCCAACTTATAGCTAGAGAACACGCAAGCTTAATGTAAAAATCAACTATATATGAGCATTATTATGGCACCTAGCTATAAACATTAATTCACGACCATTTGCATCATCAAAATCATAGGATTCTTCTTCTTTATTTTATTTTTTTGAAAAAGAATCCTAATTCATGATTATTGATCATAATTATATTTTTAAAAAAATAATCATTTTTTTATATATTTTTTTATACGATAACGACTCTATTTTTTAATTTTTGAAGGTCTTAATTTATAATGATAAATATTTTACGAATATAATGGTTAATATGTTGATCTAATTACAAACCATATCACTAATATAGAAAAACAATAGATTGACCTATGTTAGTTATAATACTAAAACATGTGGGATTTTCACTATGCTTTTTGTCATTGTGTAAAATTTTATTATTTTTTTCAATTTGATCCTTAAACTTTATTTTTGGGCGATTTAGTTTTATTTAAGGAGCAATTGATTTTAAATTCTTATAAAATGGTGAGATTGGAAGAGCAGAGACCGAAATGAAAAACACGACAAACATAGATAGTGTACCATATGTTTTGAAAAAATTCATTTTGTTCCTCCAACTTAAACAAACACGCAAATTATATAATTTTGGTCCCTCAAAATTGTTCTAGTGTCATTTTGGTACAGAGATTTTTTTTCCCTGGTTGAGAGAGGAGAGAGAGAGGGGAGTTGCTGGATTCTGGTGGTAGAGAGAAACTTGTTGTTGGCATCGATTTAGGCCACTAAAATGAAAGATTTTTGTGTCAAATTGTTCCATTTGACGAAGTGAGTTCATATTAGATGTTTTTGTACTTTAAAAGTTCGTGAAAAAACATATCTGAACTCGGGTTGATTTTTTATTTTGGGTTGAGTTCGGTTTTAGAATTTTTTGAGGCCATGTGTAAGTTTGTTATGGTTTCTCAAGTGTTTTATAGTTATTTTGGGTAAAAAAACGGATTGAAAAAAAAGTTTTTTGGTCAAAAAAGAATACACCTCGAATGTTTGGATAATCATAATGGCTGAAATCTGAGAAAAACAAGCGACGTGTAGTTTGTCTTAGCAACCTTGTCAGATCCAAGCGTCATGGATATGGCAAACACTAGCATATATCTAAGTATCATATAAGTTATGTGACATGTTATGCATTAATGCGGTAACATCACATGAATTGCAATGCTATAATATGTCACTGACAATGATGGCGTCCAACAATCACCACTTGGACTCTCTCTATACCCAGGATATACCCTCCTCTCTAGCCAGCCAGCCAGCCAAATTAAGTGCGTTTCGAATCGAACCTGGGAAGTACTGGCAGGTGAATTTGATTCCCTTCGAATATTCCCTTATTCCCACCTCTTTAATTTGCCTCAAAATCCAAAACCAATGTGGGTGTTAATATGTGCACACAAATAGTAAGAGCCTAATCGTCATATATCCTTTTTAGGTTTTAATCATTCCATATCATATTATCATCGTCAAAAGTAACCATTTATATAAAATAGGTGTGTGTATATATATATTTACACCCATTTTAAAATTAAATAAAAAAATAACACTAAATATAAAAAAAATATCATGATAAATTATCTACCTTAATTTGATTTAGGTCTAGTGTTATATATATATATTAATAGATGTTTTTATGAAGTTAAAATCTTGTTTTTTGATATAATATACGACTTTTTATCTTATTATAAATAAATGCTTGTTATAGTAGTCTTATATATGTATATATTTGAAATCTAAATTCTATTTTATTATTTAATTTATAGTTTATAGATGAAGATATAATTTGTTTTCTAGGTTTAGAGTTCATTTTTAAGAAATTGATTAATAAAAAACGTGGAATTTTCCTTTCCGTCCTATGGTGTATATAATAATAATAACAACATTAAGGAGTAATAAGAACGCAAGCATCTCCTTAATCCGTTGATATGTGAGACCAAGATAAAAGTCATGAAATCGGACGATCAAGGGAACATGTGCTTGGAATAACAAGTGGGTCCATAAGAATTAAAAGTAGAAAGTGACACGTATAACGTTGTAGAGAGACCAAACCGGATAGGAGTGGTAGGAAAGTAGCATGGCTGGCTTCGGTCGCCTGCCACTTCTCAGAACAAAAACACCCGCACCTTCTTGTAATATTCCTTTGGCATCTTAAATCCGAATGTAACTCTGATTCTTCGACTAACCCCGAGCTGCTTCTCTATATAAATACCCCTTCCTCTCCTCTTCTTTTCAAAACTCCACATCCCAAAAATATTTACATCCTAGCTAGTATTTGTTCTTTTTCGACGTGGTGATCAATGGCCGCCGTCGCCGCTGCAGCTGGTGGAATTGTGGTGGTTTTTGATTTTGACAAAACCATCATTGACGTGGATAGTGATAACTGGGTTATTGATGAGTTGGGTTTTACCGATTTGTTCAATCAACTCCTCCACACCATGCCATGGAATTCTCTCATGGTCAGTACATACATTATTTAATGTCATGTAACAATATTATTGCTTTTCTTTTGTTATATTAAAACTAATGTTTCTGGAATGATCAGTTTGTTTATATTCCCCCATGTTAATTTCTTGATGTTTTTCTCGTTTCTATTTATTTTACATCCTTTATGTACTGATTTTAATAAAAAGATTCTGGCTTTCTTGAAAATTTCCAGGACAGGATGATGAAGGAAATTCATTCACATGGAAAAACCATTGAAGACATTGCAGAGGTTCTGAGACGTATTCCTATTCATCCCCAGGTCATCTCTGCTATCAAAGCAGCCCATGCTTTAGGGTAATATATCTATTGTAAACGCGCACGCACAATTCTCTCTAATTATTTCTTTTGTTAATTATGCTTAACAGCGAGGAATTAAATTTAATCTTGATTTGTCTGCAGGTGTGAGTTGAGGATTGTAAGTGATGCAAACATGTTCTTCATCGAGACAATTCTGAATCATCTTGGGTTGAAGGATTACTTCTCTGAAATCAACACGAACCCTGGTTTTGTTGATGAGCAAGAGAGGCTAAGGATATCTCCTTACCATGATTTTACTCAATCTTCTCATTGCTGCAGCCTTTGCCCTCCTAACATGTGCAAGGTATGTTGATAACTACAGTCAAGATCAAAGATTTAATTTCTTTTGGGAATTAGAAAAGGCCATTCATATTTGAAGGTTCCTAGAGGATTCTAGATCACATATTTATGAAAATCATTGGTGCTCGATCGGACACAGAATGATTGGAACATGTTTTATTATGATGGGGACAACTGGTCATAATTACATATCTTTGTGACCCCACCACATGTATGATCTCGACATGTAGTCAACTTTTGATTTTTATAATATTATAGGTAGAGAGGTCAAATATTTTAATTCTAATGCATGATTTATTAGGAAACTATAATTATAATTTTTGTGCTTTATGTTTTCCCTAAAATTAAATAGGGTCTCATCATTGAAAGAATCCAAGCTTCCATATCCAAGGACGGAAGCAAGAAAATCATCTATCTTGGAGATGGCGCTGGCGATTATTGCCCGAGCTTGAAGCTTACCGAGGCAGATTATGTGATGCCAAGGAAGAATTTCCCAGTGTGGGATTTAATCAGCGAGAATCCATTGCTTGTGAAGGCAGAAATTCATGAATGGATCAACGGGGCAGAGCTAGAACGGGTGCTGCTCCAAATTATTGAAAGAATTTCCACGGACGAGATCAGCAGCAATTCTGCTCAGTTGCTCTCAGCTGATTGCAAATTACAGACCATATCAATTGCCGCTCATGAAGGCTTGCCACAACCCCTCTCAGTTACCCAGTAGTTAACCTATACTAGCAGCACAAATGTTGGACAAATGCCAACGCTACCTAGTTCCCCCCCCCCCCCCCCCTGCATCTGGGGTTTAAACAAGAAGCATGCAAGTTTGTGACGTTTTATGTGGATCCATAAAAGTGTTCTATAATATAAATATTAAGTTTGCTTCACCTTGTTATTGTTGCTTGTGCCGTAAGTCCTGCTATCTTAGACAAGTTTCCACAAGAGACATATATTCAGACCACAATAGCTAGAAATTCAAGGGAAGAAATTGTTCTGCATAC
>Ga0325411_1004427_pt1 | contig 15768 bp, 6 predicted proteins | sample PopdelMetagenome_13_FD_206181 | JGI IMG/M metagenome (GOLD analysis project Ga0325411, IMG submission 206181) | Populus deltoides microbial communities from Bellville, Georgia, United States - Xylem-PdIQD-R4 | ecosystem: Host-associated > Plants > Phyllosphere > Stem > Wood/Secondary xylem... | reverse complement strand
AAAAACACACGATTTTCATATTGAATTTAACAGGCTTTTAATAGAATTAATCAACAAATAGCGATTAATTTGTTAGAGTCTCTATATTTCTTCATTAATCAACAGGTAGACTTAGAAAATAACTACTAAAATACCATTAATTACTTATTAATCACCATAAAATTTCTCTCATTAGCTACCCCACCATCACAACCTTAAGTGGTAGTTTATTTAATTATATTATTGTTATTATTATAAGATTATTATTACCCCACCATCTACTCCTCCTCAACAACCATCACCGCCACAATCACTTTAATTATTTTTATTATTATCACTTTTTATAAATTTTTTTCAATTATTATTTCTTTTTATCTTAAAAATGAAAATGGAAATTTTATTTTGATTCCTTGTTACTCTAAGATTTTGTCTAAATACATCCTATGTGATCAAATATATACATTCAATATGGTTTATAATTAATTTTTTTGGGTAAAAACTTTCCTTTCTATTATTTTTCATGGATAATTATACTTGGTAATTTAAAAATAAGAAAAAAGAAATTAATCGATGAGTCTATATATATACAGAAAAACTCCTTTTCAACAAAAAGAAAGAGAATAAATTAATTATGTGTAACCCATTGTTTTGTGAGGATGAGTTAATGACGAGCCAAGGTCAATCTCTCACATGTAAAAGTAATAAAAAAAAAAAGTATCCCCTGCATTTACCAGTAGTCTTAGCTAGAACATGAAGAAAAAAAAAAAAAAAAAGATATAATTCATACTTTGGCTTGACATGTGATCATAAGAGTTCAACAATGTTGTAGCTTAAAAACAAGTTTTTCCTCGAAATTCCAGTCTTCATTAACACTCTTCATGAGTTTGTTCAGAAACTGATCATCTTTTGGTTAGAGGCCGACCGGAATGATTCTAATTCCGTTCTCCACTCATGCTTAAGATGCACTCGATTTCTTGATTTAGGTTAGGTCAACCCAATGAATTGTTTCTCAATTATTATTAATGTCTTCTTCTTTGTAAAATATATACATATAAAATGTGATTATTGAATGAGAGAAAAGCCTTCTTAGAATGTATATATTGTTTTTTCTTGTTTGGAAATTTAATTCTGTCGTTTTAACTTCCATGCACAAACATGTACATACAATGGATTTTAACCTAAAATATTTCCTTTTTCTTCTCTGTCTTCAATCATTTGTAGAGATAAGCATGATCAGGCATCTAACTATTTGAAAGCCCTAACTGAGAGCTAGCAGTTGTCAATGAAAGACAATATATAAAGTTGGAGCAACGCCAAAGTTAGGAATCAATATCCTTAATGAATTAGCCAAGGAATTTAGAGGAACAGTCTCATCAACAAATCCAAGTCTGTGATTCTTCCAGAGAAACCTTACATTAGGCCCGTAAATGTATCCATCACTGGCTTTCCGTAAAGCTTAAGAATATTTTAGCACAAAAAGAAAAGAAAAGAAGCTTAAGAATATTTAATGCCTATAAGGCAACATATTTAAAGGGCATTTCTATTTCTTCTCTTCCTCTCCTTTTGAACAAAGTTGAGTAGAATTTCGAATTTGGAATTCTCGGTCTTGTTCATTGTCAACTGAACAGATTATTGATAAATAATTGGATTCAGACGAATATTTTTTTTTAATTTTTCTATACTTTACTACTTTGCCAACTGTTGTTAGTGTTAGTTCTTCCTAGATATTAGACCAAGAACTAGACTTCATGACAGATGCGCGCCTGTGGGCCTCCGAAGGATCTAAAAACATGAAGTAGGATAGAGGATGAGATGATATTACCTGTTGTTAAAGTCTATATGCTATTTGGTGAATTAATCCTCCTTTTACTTTCTCTCCAGGATTATTTATGTCATTATACATAGTAGCCATCTTATATATATTAGTAGGACCCCATAATTACAAGAATCTTCCTCTATGATAGATAATCGGTTTAACCCTAGTTAAACCTAGCTAGGGTTACGTGCAACTCCAATTTTCTGGCTTTGTTCTTTCAACTATATATATATATATGTGGGCGTTTTAACCTACATGAATAATGATGATTCAAAGCTATTATGTGGGCTTCACAAGCCGATATAGATGGTAAAGTTTCATGCCCATAACCTCCACTACTTCTACACTGTTCCAAATAGCCTAATCTATCAACCATGTCTCAATTCCTATTTACACCAGGAATCTTTTCAAGAATTGAATTATTAAAATAAATTTTATTCTCCTTAGCATTATATTTTTTATATTAATACATCAAAACAATTTAAAAATATATAAAAAATATAATTTTTTTTAAAAACACGGTTGGATCATAACATCACATAACTATCAAATAAATAGTTGGTTAAGCTTCATGAGATAGTTCGTAAATTGATTCAAGGTTTAAGAACTGAGTAGTAGATCATGTTTTGTTGATATCTTCAAGGCATTCTCGCACCCATATAGATTCTTTCCAGTGGATTTTATAGGAGAAAAAATAGTTGTTTGAATCATTTAATATTGGAGGATGTTTAAGGGAGCGAACATCGGATAGCGTTTCTGAAAATGCAAGGAAGCAGGACTGAAACAAATGTGTGCTACCTTAAGAAGGAAAGGATAAATTAATTACAGAGCAGATGAACTTTCTTCGAGACCATGATGATCGCTGGCAAGCTCTCTGAATCGTCGAGAACTCCCTGTAGAATAAGACTCTTTGATACATTGAATCTTCTTTTGCTGTTTGATCAAACCTTTGAATGATGACAAACCCAACGAAAATATATATCCCTTCAAAATTATATCAAATAAATATTAAACGATTTCATAGAAGTTACTAAAAGCAATATTTCGTAAAGAAAGCTTTAACCTGAAACTATACAAATTTTAGACAAAGCCTGCTAATTTAAAATCAGTTTAGGACCGAACATAAGAGTGATATAACATGGTATCTTCTTCTCCCCCTTTTGCCATCATATAATAAAAAGTTTCACATTTTCAGTGCAAAAAAAGAAAATAAAAAAGTAATATAGAATGAAGGAAATTAATATCATGGATTCCTTGTACCAGTTTTTTAACTTGTTAATTATTTGGCAATAGTTGAAGATCTTGTCCTAACGAGTATACTTGAAGATTCTCTCGTTAGATGTCTTGTACCCTTTTAAGTACGTATATATACTTGCCAACCAAGTTGTGTTCAAATGGGATTACGCATGCCTAATTCTCTTTTGATAAAAGATATTCTCTCTTCACTTGGTAGTTTAGTGAAAACTAGCGATCGATGGTATATATTTTCGGTCAAATTAAAAAAAAATATATTAAAAATGAATATGCAGGTCTTGTGAATGTTTTTTGGTTGAAGAAAAATTTTAATTGGAAATTAAAAATTTGATATATATATATATATTTAATAAAATAAATAGAGAATTATATATATATTTATAAAAAATTGTTATCATAAGTAAAAAACTGAGTTGAAAAACTCATAGAAAGATGCCTATTAAAATATGTGATTTGGTGAAGCAAAGAACTCTTATTTTTTTTTATATCTAATTATACAACAATCAAATTGCTTTTTTTTTTTTGGTAAGGAAAGCAATAATTTAAACTCAATTGAGAAAAAAACAATTTTCTCATACAATTCCTTCTTTTCTTATTAATATATTTTTTGAACCAAAATTTATCTTTTTTATCCTGATTTCTTAATTTGATACAAATCAAAATAAATTATAATAAATATAATAAATATAAAGAATTTGAAATAAGGATTAAACAAAGGTAGCTCTTTAAGTAAAATTCCTTCATCTCATTAATGCACTTTCCTTTGTTCTTATTTTTTTTTACTATAATTTTTTGTTTTCTAGACAACAAATTATCACAATCATAAAAGAAAACTTTAATAAATAAAAAGCAATATTTCTATGATTTTGACGTGAATGTATTAAAAATATATAAACAACATACTACTCACTCGTTGTTGTGGGGAAGTTCTTGGAATATATTTCTTATTTAATTATAAGATAATAAAATAGATATTTAGAGAAAAAACAACGAATAAAATTTAAGAATTTTATTTTTTTAAAAAATCAAGAAGGGCTGTATAAAAAAGTGTTTGTTGACATTATAAAAAGAATATAGCAAATCGATCACTTTATCTCCTTCCCCACTTTTTGATTATTCTCTTCCATCTCTCAAACTTAAAGACTAAAGTGTGAACAAAACAAAGTTTTGGACCAAAATGTAAAAACCTTAACAAATAGGGATAAAAAAATGAAAAACATAAAAAATTTAGGGACAAAAATATTTTAAAACATGTCTTATGAATAGTGAAATGAGAAAAAGAAGATTTTTTTTTATTCAATTTCAAATTTGATATCTAAAGTTTCAATTATTTTTAATCAATAAAAAAATAAATTTTATTTTGCCAAATTAAGCATCAAATTAATATTAGAATGTTTTTTTCATTACAAGAACCTCATATCAAAATTATTGAAATAAATTATCAATCTCATTCTCAAAATGCTCAATATGAAATGGTGAAATTGAAAAAAAAAAAACAAAAATTTCTTTTGAAGAAGAAGAATGCTATATGCAAATCCCTTTCTCTCTTGGTGTATAGTGAATCAAAGAGGCCAATTAGGTTTCTTTTCTTTATAAAGTATATTAGCTATAGGTATGTATTTATATATTTGAGTTATATGTCTTCTTTTTTAACATGGTCTTTAATAAAGTGATGTTTGACTTCGATATGTTTGGACCTATTATGTTGAATTGGATTTTTGAGCAAGTTTATTGTATTTAATGATTGTGTTATTTTGATGATTGTTATCTTTGATAAAATCTTATAATCTTTTGATTATTGTTTAATCCATAATAAATGAGTACAACAACTTCCATCATCTAAGTATTTTGTTTTTATAGTAGTTAAGGCTATTAATATTAAGCTATTTATAATAAGTTGGAATATATTTGGAGTGCCTTTTCTATCTAACTTCCATTGAGCGAAGCCAGTGTTAGTCCAACGATATTTATTACTTATAGTTTTGAAGAATCAAACTATTAATTGGTGGCTTACAATTTCCTTAAGATTAAGTGGATATAGATATATAATTATTTATAACTTCTTAAAGATGATTAATATGTTTTAAAAGTTGGGCTAAATATAAAACTACATTGATGAGATTATATGCTTTAATATTAGTCTTAAATGGTTATTAAATATGATTGAAGTATTTTTAGGGACTAATTTAACTCATGAAACCATCTTCTTCTACCCAAAAGCCAACATTAAAAAGTTGGCATCGAATTCCCTCAAACACCTTATGTCCACACTAAAAATGACATTTAGTATATTACATGGCTATACCAAACATATTTTGTGTGAGCTAAAATCATTCAATATCTTTTATGTACAAGTTTGTGAGAGTTGTGCAAAACTTTTTCACACACCAAAATTTGAATTACATTGCCTTTACACCAATATTTGAGTTTGAAATAATCTTATCACATACTTTTACAACTAAAACAAACAAGATTAGCATTTCAAACCACTTCATACCTCTACTCTTACCTTATGGATGAATATTTTTTTTTTACATAATCTAGCTTGAACCATGTAGTGTACTAGGCTTTCCATAATTCAAAAATCTTGACACCTCTACTCTTACCTTATGGATGACATATTTGTTTTTACATCATCTAGCTTGAACTATGTAGTGTACTAGACTTTTCATAATTCAAAAATCTTAACATATTGTCTCTTACTCTAAATGGTTAACTAGCCATTTTTCTTATAAATAGGTCTTTCCTTACACTTTTAATAAGTTTGTTGCAATTATTAAGCTATTATTTCTATAATCATTCTTTCTACTTTGAACTGACTCTTAATTATTTTCTTAAACATTGATTGCACTTCCAACCTCATCTAAAATGAGTTAGATTACACTTACTAAAGACTTGATGTTTTCTTTGTAATCTATTACTATGAGTGTGTTGTTTTCTTTCTATTTTAGTGAAGCATGTTATTAAAGTGTAAGTGGTGTTATAACCACTTAGGCTTTGGTTGTGAGCTTTGGTGTGAGCTCGTGTATGTTTTGGTCTTTATTGGTAAATAAGACCACCTGGGTTTCAATCTTGTTCCATGAAAATGGCTGGTTTGGTTTCTATCTTTGTCCATAAAAAAAATTAGTTAGGTTCGATCTTAAGCCTAGGGTAAAAGGATCAACAATATAGATTTGATTTTTGATTATTTTTTACATAAAAAATAAACATCCAGTGTTAACTAGAAGTGAACTATTTTTTATGTTTAAATAGGAAAAGAAAGGGAAAAAAAAAATCAATCATCCATAATATAATCAATTAAGTTTAAAGATTTTTAATCACCGAGAGGACTAGAAACCAGAAGACCAAAATTCATGATCAACCAAAGTAAAGTTATTAACACTAGGAGTTTGTATTCATATAAATGAATACATGTTTTAATCTACTTATAATTGGAGTCCTTACTAGTTAAACTGACCAATTGTTTTAGGTTTGTTAGGAATTCAAGTGATTATTAGCAAATGAGAAGTTTAGTTTGTATTAGGATTTAATATACCTCATTATTTGATATAGGTTAATTGTATAGGTGTATAATTATATCATTAGATAGAATTCAAATATTATACAAATATAAATAGAGCCATCAACTTTTTAAAAAGATGGTCAGTACTATATAGACGTACTTTGTTTTGCAATCTATTCAATTCAATTTATCTTTTTTTACTTTTAATCGTTATTCTTATTCACCTATTCTTGTTCTTATATGATGTTGCCTGGGATAGATATACCTCTTTAAATGTTTGAAATCTTTGAACACTTGTATTTCATTTTGTTTTATAAGACTGCTACTTAACTTCACTCAGGATTTAGCTATTGAAGATGAAATCCTCATCTTCATGTATGATCATTCAAACTATAACCAAACCTTTATTATAAAGAATGATGTATCAAAAAATGGTTTTAGATGTCCTAACTAATTGGAAATGTATGAGTGGTTGGTAATGATATTTGACCAAAAAAATAATGGTTTTATTTACCAAAAAGCCAATAATTTGATCCTTCACAATATGATCAACCACAATATAAAGGTCTACATCAATGATATCATGACTAAATCAAAATATAAATCTAATTACTCAGATGATTTACATTCTTCCTTTGAACATATAAGAGTACAAAAACAATGCAAGGGTGATCATGAAGCATAACCTTCACAAAACAAGGAGTTACAATGCCTTATTAAAAAACTTAATTTTCTTATGAGGTTCATATCAAGCATTGGACTGTTATTTGACAAATCAGTTTACGAGGCTATTATATAGAGGTGTTAAAAAAATATAGCTCATCTATAATATTTATATTATCTGACCCGACCCAACTCGTCAAAGTTGGGTAATATGGATATTATAGATGATAATGGATCAAAAAACTGAAGAAATGGATATCATGGGTCGGATGGTAGGTTAAGATTTTTTAAACCTTGTCAACCTAACCCAACCCCCAACCTGTATCCCTATACTCTTTTGTCTTTATATTTGATAGTTTTTTTTATTGAACATTTATTTTTTTTAGAAATATTTTGACTCCAAAGTTCCTATTAGTGGGCTTTCTATTAGATTTCTATAACATAACAAAAAATGGTTTGTCTCTTTGCTAGAGGGTAGGGGAAGGTAACAAGAATTTAATGGTGGTGAAATGTATAAAAATTAGACCTAATATCAGGGGTGTCATGACACCTACAGTCAATGATATATAGGTCCACCTCTAAATATAAACATATGAAATTAACAATATAAACCTAACTCGTGGATATTTGTAATATCCATACTATTTTAACCCATTCCAATATCACTACTAGAAAATTTATGAATACAAACAGAATTACCGAAGAAAAAAATTAATTAGTATTCTAGGGTGATATTTACCAACCGAATTTTTTCCATCACTAACTCCGTTGGTATTTATCGACAGAAATATTATGTCGGTATATACTGAGGGAATCCCGATCAGAATAGAAGGAATTTTAAAAAAACCAAATAGTACGATAACATGTAAGTCTTTGTAGATGCTGTTACCGATAAATTTATAGTTGGATTAAAACAAGGAAGTTTGTACAGTGACGTGTCACTTATATCGACAGAATTGCAGACAAATTGACAAATAAAAACATTCCATTGGTAATTCCATCGGTAATAGTTAATATATGACATGACCATCGACCCTCTTATCCTCTATTTCTCCTTCTTCCCATCTACAACTAAACAAGCAGCCCCCCCTTTACAACTAAACAAGCAGCCCCCCCACATCCCTCCTAATCTGAACACAACTTATCCTTTTTTAACTTTTCTAGTCACAATAACACTCTATTTAATAGCATCTGCATTATGAATGAAATTTGATTGTGGATTTTTCATTTTAAGTAAGTAAATATACCATTTTTTTAAATTTGAACATAATTTTAAAATGCAAATATTTTTAATTAAAAATGGTTAAAAACATTTTCAAATGCCAATACAAAATGTATTTTCATTGTTTTTTTAATTGAAAATATTTGTTTAATTTCATGCAGGTACTCGTTCAACCTTAAAAAAAGGATTAAAAACAAGGCACATGTAAAGACTTCGATATATGAGGCCTATATTGTTGAGGAGATCTCAACATTTATCTCATACTATTTCGAGCCTCATTTAAGAACAAGAATCAACCGCGTTCCAAGGCATAACGATGATGGTGAAGTGCCTTTGAGTGAGAACTTGTCAATATTCAAGAAAAATATATTAAAGAATATAGGCAGGGTGGAAAGACATATAACAATGATGTTTGTGTTAAGGGGTGGACTTCTAGTGAGTTTGAAGTTGACTATTATGGAAAATTAGAAGAGGTAATTGAATTGCAATATCATAGCGAGCATAATAGAGTGTTTTTATTCAAATGCTATTTGGTATGACACAACTGACAGAGGAATCAAATTATATCCCCATCATGTTTTGGTCAAAATTAACTCAAAACCTAGACTTTGCAATGTCAATGATGTCTTTATTTTTGCCAAGCAATACCAGCAAGTTTATTACATATACACCCTTTTCTTTAGAAATGATCGTTCAAGAGTTGATTGGTTGTCCATATTGAAAAACAAACCCAGGGGTCATTTCGAGGTTGTTCAAGATGAGAATGATGATTCAACTATGAGAGATGATGTCTTTCAAGTTAGTGAATTGGTTGAACCATATCGAGTTGCTCCATCGATTGACTTAGAAGAAAATTTAAATTTTCACATCTTTAATAATATTTTTGTTAATGTTGACGTTGAGGAGTTGAATGTTGTTCTGAGCTCTAATGGACAAGCACAAGTCGATGAAGATGATGATATCAATGTTATCAACATAGAAGATTGATATGGAGCTGTTGACGAGTCAACTGAAGAAAAAGAAGATAATTCTGACTAACTATCATGTAATAATTATTAATGAAATTCTTATAAAGAAGTATTTATTATTTATTTTATAATTGTTATGTGAACTTGTGTTATTGTGTTGTGCGTGCAACTTTTAATTTAAGTATTTGCGGGAAGGATAGATAGGGAATACAAATACAATCTGGTGTCATTTACTGTGCATCACACCGATAAAAATACTGACGGTTTGTGTTCTTCGGTGTATTCCAGAGGAGCAGAGAACTATTCCCCTCCTTCTGGCACTATTGACTATGCATCACATTGATGGAAATATTGACGATTTGTGTTCGTTGGTGTATTCAAGAAACAAAAGGCTCTGTTCCCCTTCTCTTTTCGGTTATGGCAATTAAAGTCCACTAAGTGAGTGCCAGGTTCTCAAAGGAATTACTGATGAGCTGTGAATTCTAATGCGCTTGTAATTAATGCATTTTATGATTGTGTGTACTATTTATAGATTTACCGACAGAATCACGGACGGACCTTGAAATATCTAAAGGGTTTTTTAAAAAATTTTAATGCGAAATAAAAATTTCAAGATGAATTTACCGAGGAAATCACCGACGGAATAATTAAAAATAATAATATTTAATATTCTAATGGCGATTCCCTCGGTAAAAACATAATATAAAACCCAACGGCGACACCAGTTCATTTTGTTTCTCTCATTCTCACAAACTCTCACTCTCTCAATTCTCTCAATTCTCACACTTTCACTTTCACTCTCACTCTCTCAATCCTCTCTTGTCTCAAGTTTTCTCAAGTCCTCAAGTAGAATTTAGGGTTTTTCTCTCAACACAATTAACAAGTATATATAGTGAATCTTTTGACATATTTTTTTTAGTTTATTAACAATGTATTTTTTTTTTATCACACGTAGATAAACTCTGAAAGTAAGGACCCCTTTAAGGTAAGCATTTTTCACTCCTAAACCTATATTTGTTTTTGTATTATTTTTTTTTGTCTATTGTTTTGTCTATATTGCAATAATATTTTATTGTTTTGTTGAATTTTAATTGTTATTGTTAAATTTATAGTATAAATGTTAATTGAATATATAGGATTAAATTTTATTTATTTTTATCTATTTTATTGTTTACATTGCAATAATGTTTTATTGAATTTTAATTGTTATCGTCAAATTTGTAGTATAAATGTTAATTGAATATATAGGATTAAATTTAACTACAAAAAATTCATGTTAATTTAGGAGTAAAAACATTATCACGTTGAAAATGAGATTAAATTGAATAATCCAAAATTATTGGTAGAAATAAAATAAAATCAACTGGTTTGTGGCATATATTTTGTATATTTGTAGTATTGAAAATTCTAGGTAGTTTTAAGTATAGGAGAGGTGCTGCCAATTTTGTTTTAAAAAATCAAAATTGATTACCCAAATATTCATCAAATTTGTGTAGATGCATAGGGAAAAATCAATTGCATGTCATGACCACATGATCGCAGCTAGTTCTTCTAGCAGCGATGATGACAATGTTTCATTAGGTGTCGACCAAGAAGAGGCATTTGCATTGACTCACGATGCTGCCTCTTCGAGTGCGATTCCACAACGTAAAAGGCAGTATTCCTTCACAGCGGGATCCATTCACTTGCAAGTACGAGACACATTAAAAGGACGAACTTTTAATGTAAGTTTGTTTTGCTTTGAGGTGGTTTGTGTTTAATATTTTATAAACAACTAATATTTTATTAATTTTATAGATTTTCATGTTCACAAACATTACGACCGCCTGAGTAATAACATTAGTGTTTATATCATTGATGGAAATTCCATTATTTTAATAGAGTCAGGTTTCCAAACATACTAATTGAAAACCTCATATTGATGCATGGTTTATAAGATTTAAGCTTAGTGTTAACTTAAAATTTTAACTATATTTTATGTTAATTCCTTTACTTTATTGAAATTATTGATTTTTTTTTATACATTTTTAATGCAATGCTAAATTAAAGTAGGATAGAGAAAATGATAATGTTGCGAGGAGGGTTTAAGAGAATCACGCTGCAACGAGGTAATATAAAAAACAATATGATAATTACTTTTTTTAATTTTATATATTAAAATTTAATTTGTCTATAACTTATATAGAATACATTTGTATCATGTAGGTTGCGTGATTTTTGATATGAGATGCAAAACAAATCTAAAAAGTATGCTAGAGAAAACGATCTACTAGGTAAGAATGACGTGGCGGTTTAGAAGGATATCAGGCCACAATACATTCCAGAGAATAAATGGGTAGAATATATTCAGCACGTGATGTTCGAGCATTAAACATGATACTCACAGTCCTGTGCGGGGAACCAGAGCTGGCAAATTCATGATTCGGTTACCATGTACACCGGCGACTCTGTTCTGTTCGTTTCACATGCGAAGCGGATGGTAAAATAAATTTTAATCACATCTATATTTTATTAATTTGTTGTTATTTATAAATATATTTAACTTACAATATTTTTTTCTTACAGGTTACGACTCTTAGACGTGAGTCAAGCCTAATGAAGCTCTTTGTAGAGACGTACATGCAAAGTAAAGACTGCCAAAAAAAGTTGCAACAGTTCATTGAAATCCACGCTCATCACTTTGTGGTATATTCGTTCAACCTTTTTTTTTTTTGTAAATTATTATTTTATTGAATTGAATTTGATGATTTATTGTTTATTTATAGGAGACATATAACAACCAGTTAAGGAAGAGATACATGGACAATCTTTTGACCCATCTAGATTTCGATCTAGATTTGTGGATGGTAGCAGGATCGTCTGGTGGAGCCGATAGAAATTGAGTGCACAGACTTTCCAACACCACGACTGAGAACATGTGAACGACCTGTAGTGTCTCAATTGTTGAGAGCTCGTAATTGATATTGAGCACCCAGTCTCAGAAGTTCACGGCCTTGCAACAACATATGGTCCATCTCACTGAAAAATATGAATGACTCTCTACGGATTATGAAGAACTTTACCAAATGGTCATGAATATAAGATCACAAATGATTGGTACGTGTGCGCCCTCTTATTGACCATATGGTTCCGGGAACGACTATCCTCCTCCTCCTCCAATCCCGCCATTGTTCTAGTTTAATTTTATTTGAACATATAAATTTGTAATGAATATTGACTTTTATATTAAAATACTTTATTTTTACATGAATGTTATACAATTTTATTTTTTTCTTCAATAATTTTATTTTTTTAAATAGTTTTTTTAATTATTACAGACGGAGTTACCAACGGACTTTGTCCGTCGGTATATTCCAGAGAGTTGGAAAAACTTTTTTGCATATGCCACTTTAACTGTTCTATCACCTACGGAATTATTCTGTTGGTATTTTATAGAGGGTTGAAATAAAATTACTCTAAATGTCATAGCCAATCACCCAAAAAATTATTCCGTCGGTATATTCCAGCGGGTAAATTTTTTCTGGCTCGTATTTTCTGTCTGTAAAACCATTGGTTTTTTTTATACTGACAAGAATGAAATTACCAACTGACTATTTCAGTCCGTGAATCAGTCGGTAAAATTCAAGCTGACGGAATAGAAGATTAAATATTGATAGAAAATTTCATCGATAAAACCATTGAATTTAGTAGTGTATATTTAACATGTTTGAGTCTAAAAAAAACTAATGTGTTAGATTTATAATTTGTAAGATATTAGAAGTTTGGTTGGATATAATTATAGACCCAAAACCGACCCAACTATATTCATGAACACCCCTATTACTACATGCCTCCACAAAATTTATAAAATGTTAGAAGTTTTGTTGGATACAATTATTTACAAATGCAATGTCACATGTTTTAACATCGAAATCCAAATCTAGAATCATCAAGTTTCATGATCACACAAACACAATTCTTAATAGATTATATTAGGTAGGTGGCTCGAGCTACGCTGCAAACTAGGTTAAATTTTTGTTAATGTAAAAAAAGATGTTTAGGTGATGGTATAATTCTTAAAGCATCAAGAAAATCTGAAACCCGAATCATTGATTCGAATCATTTCAATAAACTCTGTTAAATTAATAAATAACTGTTAAAAAGAACCAACAACAATATAAAAAAAAAGCTACAATCACTAAAAAAAAAAATATAAAAAACTCTTACCAATATTATAAAAATATACAATAATAACAAGTGGATCCTATTAAAAAAACTATTTTACCCCATTAACTGATTCATTATTGCAGATCCTTGCAGACATTCCTGAAACAAATTGGCAATCCGCTCCTCCTTTTATTCTTTTAGAATCAGTACCCACTGCTTTAAAGCATGCAAACTTAAAATCTAATTATGGAACAAATTGTTAAGAACCGTGCCGAAATCCATACTCATACTAAAATCCTAAATAGACTCTTGCTAGCCAAGCTATCTCAAACTGGTGAAAACCCTTTGGACCCATTACTATGAGGGATCTGCAGAACGGGGCAGAAATCTGAAATTGATGATAAATCTATAATGCAACTGCTGCTACGTAGGAATCATACATGCTCATGTTCCTTTGTTCCGAAACCCAGCACAAACTTTTGTCAAAGATCGATATTCCTACGTAATTGACGACTAACTTGCCTCGTTAAGGAACCCAAAACTCAAGAGAATCTCTGGCCACATGGGAAGAGCAACTGTCATTACATAGTAAGACACTTAACATGTAAATATCCATTTGTCAGATAAAGAAGTTTATCAGCGATGCATAACCGTGTTATTATTGTTTGTTAGTTACACATAAGAAATGATTTATTTTTTAGGAATAAATTTTTTTATTTAACTAAAAAGAATTTTTTGTGTAAAAAATTCTTTTCCACCAAACATACGGAATCTAAATTTTAAAAAATGCATATGAATCCCACAAATATTCTAGGATGGGTAGGAAGATGTTGAAAGTAAGCTAGATTTCTAAATAATTAGTTAAACTGATTGACTAGTTGGGAACTAGATGACAAGTTGAATTAAATAAATTGGTTGACCAGTTCAGAAAACAATCGACTGGTTAAGTCGGCATAATACGTTTCCTGTTCAAATTAGAATTTTCTTTGAGTAGTTTAATTCCTTGTTTGTCTAGTACTTGAAGCCTATAAATAGGCTTGTAATTAGAAGCATAAAAATAAGTGTAAATAGAAATACACAAGAGAAAAAAACTTAATAAGATTGCCTTCCTCTCAAATCTTCTTTTTGCTCTCCGGTTTTTGCTTATTGCATTGTTGTTCATAAACTCCTACCATACTAATTTTCTTCCAACAAGTGATGCTTGTGTTTGATTGTTTGACATGACCAATACGAACTTCCCACTTCAATGTCCTCGTTCGACAAAGGACAATTATGAAATTTGATGTATTCATATGAAAACTTGGCTAGGTACCTAAGATGTGTGGGGAACAATTGAAAAGGGTTTTGAGGAGCCTATAAAAGAAGTAACGTTGACTTCAGCCTAAAGGGAGGCCGTGTAAAAGGCACAAATAAAAGATCAACAAGAAATTATAATCATCCACCGATGTCTGCATGATGTCACTTTTGAGATAATGACTAATACAACCATCACCAAGCAAGCATGATAAGTTTTGCAACAATCAAACTAAATAGCTTGCTTTATCAGAAAGGTACACCTATAAAAGTTATGAGGTGACTTTGAAAAGCTATATATGCTTGAATCGAAGAGTATTTCATATTACTTTGCTATAGTATTGGCTATATACAATCAAATGAGGAGAAGATAGAGGAAACACATGTGGTAGAAAAGATTCTATGCTTGCTGAAAAAAAAGTTCCATCATGTTGTGGTCACGATAAAATAATTGCAAAATATAGACTTTTGACTATTTAAGGACTCATATGAAAACTACAAGCCTAAGAAGAAATAATCAATAACATTCAAGAAGACGTGGGTACACAAACACTCTTTTCAAAACACCATTCAAAAGAGAAGCAAAATGGTTCTAGATAGACGTAGAGGACATGGATAAGGTAGAGGAAACGAAGGAAGAGGAGGTCGAGATAACCTCAACAAGTCAACTGGTCGACCAGTTTAACTAACAATGGCAATTCAAAACCTAGGTTTGAAAAAATAAAAGTTAAATGTTACAATTGTGAGAAGATGGGTCATTGACATGACCAAAAGATTGATGTCTTCTCCCAAGTGCAGGAGTGTCGAAGTAATAAATAACCCGGCAAGACTAGGGTCCAACCATAAGGAGGTTAACTATATAAATTATAAACAACAACAACAACAACAACAACAACAACAACAACAACAACAACAACAACAACAA
>Ga0325411_1004426_pt1 | contig 15770 bp, 8 predicted proteins | sample PopdelMetagenome_13_FD_206181 | JGI IMG/M metagenome (GOLD analysis project Ga0325411, IMG submission 206181) | Populus deltoides microbial communities from Bellville, Georgia, United States - Xylem-PdIQD-R4 | ecosystem: Host-associated > Plants > Phyllosphere > Stem > Wood/Secondary xylem... | reverse complement strand
AAGAAAATAACCAAAAAAATGAACCAAGAAAAAAGCCTGATTAAATCAATTAGAATATTTAGAAAATATCCTGGTTTGGTTCGGTTTTCAATTTTATAATACAAAAACTGGTTAACCTGAACCGATTTAAAAAACGATACTATAATATAATTAGAAAATTTTGCCCCCTCTCACCTCTTCGCTAACCCTAACCAAAGCACCCGTCCTCTCTTACCCCTCCTTCTCCAGTCTCTTTAGACTTAGAAAATAGAAACACAGAGATCTAAAACAGTTTGTGTTTCCATCATCATTTAGAAGCACAAAGATCGTTTGCTTGATTTGCCTAGTAACCCTAGCTACCAACCTATCAGCACCCACCCACTCTCACCTCTTAGCCTCTCTCTCTCTCTCTCTCCCCCCTTAGACTTAGAAATAAAGAGATCCAAAACAACCAGACACACTAATCAATTGAAATTTGAAACCAATCAAGCCTCTCAAAAACATATCGACGTTTTTCATAACCTATCCACTATCTAGTTGGCTTTTCCTCTTCATTTACGCAAGATCACACGATACTCCATAATCTCCACTACTTCTTTGTTGAATCAGTTCTATAACAGTGAGTTTTAATTTTGTTTTTTCCTTTTTAATTAATTAATTAATTAACTAATGGCTGCTTGTATTTTGCCTAGCTTTATCATCTATTTAATTTATTGTATTTGCTTCTTTTTTTTCAATGTAAAGGTCAAAGATACAGTTGCTGTTTTGAATGCTCAAAAATCCATTTATAAGGTAACCATTTGTATTTTTGAATGCTCAGAATAGAATAGAAGGTCAAAGATACAATTGTTGTATTTTTAATTTATTGTATATTTTTTTGCGCGCACTATACAGTTGCTGTTTGTGCTTGTTTTAATTGGGTTTTTATTCTTGAGCACTGAAAGGAATGTATATATTTTGATTTAGTGCTTGCGTCTTTGTTTGAGTCATAGCTTGAACTGATAAGAAACGGTGTTTTACTGGGTATGCTGTGGTTTGCGTCTTTGTTTCTGAAACACAGTAAACTATTCATGTTTGATCCTGCTCTCAATTCAAATTTTTAGGATTATTTAGTTTCGTAAAAGTTAGGTTACAAATTTGTTTTACTGGGTATGTTGTGGTTCATAGCCTCTTTTATTTTTGTCACAGTTGACTGTTTTCTTAGGATTATTTTGCTCTTAACCTGCATGTTGTTGTGGTCTGGCATCACAACACAATTTCTATGAAGCAATAATAAAATATTTTTTATGTAATTTTATCAGTAATTTCAGTTTCCACTGAAAAACAACAATCAAAACTAACCCCTAATTAATAAATAGATAACAGGTAGTTGACTCCACACTTCACTCACTTAATCATCACCCCTATCGATTTTTTAACCAGTTGATTGTAGTGTGTTTGTTTTTAAGTTTAAAACATGTTTTTAAATCCTTTTTTTCAAGTCCAGTTGACTGTCTATTACTTCTTCTGGTTTGTGCAGTTTAATTTCAGTTTGGTTTAATTTCAGCTTAGCTAAATCTATTACTTCTTCTTGCTATTTTTTGGGTTTTTTTACCTATAGTTGTTGGCTGTTGCATCATTGCTATATACTGCATATTCCAACATGCATAAATATTAACATATTTACATTTGGTAATTACAGATGAAAAACCTTCAAAATCAAAATACTTTATCTACTGGCACTACCCAAACATCAACCAATGCCTCAGCTTCAAACACTAACCCAACATCAACTACTGCAGGATCTGCCATGGATAATAAAGGTAAACAACTTCAAGTCCTTACATCAAGGAGAAGAAATGTTGATGATAAAAAAAAAGTTATAAATTTGGGATCATTTTACAAAATTTAATGGTGATCTTACAACCCCTAGAGCTGAATGTAATTATTGTGAAAAGGATTATGCATGTCATACTATTATTAATGGGATAGGTAATATGTGGAGGAGTCATTTAAAAGTATGCAAAAAGTTTTCTTTTGTGGTTGATAAGAAGTAAATTTTTTTGGTATTAGAACCTAATAAAGCAGGGGCTGAATTAGGAGATCGAAGTGTGGGAACTCTTAAGGCAATAAGTTATGATTATGATGAATGCAGACAATCACTAGTAAAAATGGTTATAATTGACGAGTTGCCTTTTAATTTTATGGAGAGTAAGGGATTTAGATTATTTTCTAAGACCTTGCAGCCAAAATTTGACATTCCTTCTCGTTTTACTATTATGAGAGATTGTTTGAAACTTTATGTTAAAGAGAAGGAAAGATTAAAGAGAGCTCTTGAAGGTCAACGATTATACTTAACAACAAATACATGGACATCAATTCAAAACATTAACTATATGTCCTTAACGACTCATTGGATTGATAATGAGTGGAATTTGCATAAAATAATTCTGAATTTTTATCAAGTTTCCAATCATATAGGTGAGACAATTGGTCAAGTTATTGAGAATTGTTTGTTATATTGAGAGATTGATAAACTTTTAACTATTACAATAGACAATGCAAGCTCTAATAGTGTTACTATTTCATATTTAAAGAATGTGATGAAAGATTGGCCAACTAATATATTGTCAAATGAACATTTGCATGTTAGATGTTGTGCACACATTGTAAACCTCATTGTGTGTGATGGTTTGAAAGAGATTAATGTTTCGGTTGTTAAGATTCGAAATGCAATTAGGTTTGTGAGATCTTCACCTTCTAGGCTACTTGCATTTAAGAAGTGTGCAGAAAAGTTGCATATAGAGTGTAAGAAATCATTGTGTTTGGATGTTGCAACTTGATGGAATTCAATTTATTTTATGTTAGAAGCTCCTGAAAAGTTTTAAAAGGTGTTTGTGAGGTTAGGTCAAAGTGAACCTAGGAATATGAGTTACTTTTTAAAGGTTGATTCAAAGGGGAATAAAAAAAACATAGGGTCACCTAGTTTGGAGGATTGAGAAAATGCTAGAACTTTGCTGAAGTTTTTAAAGATTTTTTATATGGTTACATTGAAATTTTCTAGCTCATTGCATGTCACATCAAATTCTTCCTTCAATGAATTGATTTACATGAATATAAACTTGTTGCAATTGTGTAAAAGTAGAGACAATCTTTTGAGTGGAATGATGATGAACATGATGAGTAAATTTAAGAATTCTTGGGGTTGTGAAGCAAATCAGAATTTTTTTTATTACATGTGGCTAATGTTTTGGATCCACTTCTTAAGTTGAAATATGTAAAATTTTGTTTTGGTGAGTTGTATGATTATGACAAAGCACAATTGCTAACAAAAAAAAAAGAGATAATTTGGTGAGCTTGTACGATTTTTATTTGAAAGGCGATGGTGGATAATAATAGGCATAAACAAAATGTTGATGATGCAATTGATGACATGGAGGTAGATGTTAATACTTTAGCTCGATTCAAAAGGCACTTACAGGAGGAAGATAGTGTGGAAAATAGAAACAAGGTTGAGAGGTATTTGGTTGATGGTTACGAGTAAACTAATGATGATAAATTAGATATTTTGGGTTGGTGAAAGATTAATGCTTCAAAATATAAGATACTTTTAAAAGTTACACAACATGTTCTAGCTATTCCTATATCCATAATGGCTTCCGAATAAGCCTTTAGCACAGGCGGTCGTATACTCGACCAATTTCAAAATTCTCTATCTCCGGCAACAGTTCAAGCACTTATTTGTTGCCAAAATTGGTTGCATCATAGTTCAATCCCAACTGATAATAGAACCTTGATGAATGATTTTGAAACCTACAAAAACCTTGAATCAAGTAATGTTTCTTAAAAACTTACACATTTTATTTTATAATTTATCAATTTTAATTTGATGGAAAGTTGTATTTAGCAACGGATGATAATTAGTTCACAAATTGTGATGCATTTATTGAAAACGTATGGTAAAAATACTATTTTTTCTTTTTATATCTTCTAATTTAATTTATCATGTTATAATTCTAAATTATGAATTTCAGGAATCAAAGTGCAATATTCTTGAAGTGCTTTTTTATTGAGACGATGTGCAAATGAAGATCTTCTTTTTTAGCTTGTAGTGTTTTATAATAATGTTATTTATTGTTTTTTCTTTAAATCCTTTGAAGGCAATGGTTTGTAATTTAGATTTTAACTTATTGGTGTGTGACTGTGTTATTTAAACTTTTCTGAAGCAGAAAAATATTAGAAAGGTAAAAAATATATTGAACACAAGATTGACATTAATAATTTAATATGAATGAATATTCAGTGGCCAAAAAACTTAATAAACACGAGATTGACAATAACAATTTAATACAAATAGATGTTTAGTGGTAAAAAAATTAAATATACTTTGGAATCTTCAAAGAAATTAGACAATATCAACATTAATTGCAAGCCTATCAGAAATCCATTAAAAGCCCATCATAAAACCCATTACAAAGCCAAAAAAAGCATGTAGGTTTTTTCGGTTATGGGCATAAAAAACCGAACTGAAACCAAACCGAAACCGGTCAGTTTAGACCAGTTTTGGTTTGGTTTTTTTCTGGTTTGGTTGTTTTTATGGGTAAAAATCGAACCGAACCGAAAATGATCACCTCTAATTCCATAAGGTGTTCACTCATTCATTATCATTAATTATATGATTATTATTTAGGAAAAATTACTATTAGGCTCTAAATTCTAATTATTTAAATTACTTTTAGTCCCTAAGCTCTTTTTTTTCTTTATAAATAAGGAGATTTTCATCATCCGCACAGAATATTGATGAAACAAATCTCAATTATGCTTGAACTTTGTGTTCTACAGGTTTATTTATCTTGCCTTCTAATTTCTTAACCGTACGTTTTTCTTATACCTGTTGCTATTCAATTTTCACTTCTAGTATTACTTGACAAATATGACCATCTCCTTTGAATTTGACTGATTGATTGTTGTCTATCCTTAAAATTTCATAATTAATTCAAGTTCTATACTGAACCTAGCTCGCAAAGGAAACTAAAGAGGAAATATAAATATGAATATTAAACATAATGAAAATGATAAAGAAGCGTAGGCATCATGAACAAAAAAGGTGTAAACTATGAAGCCGACAAAGCATAATTGAAAATTTAAAAGGTGTTATTAAAAAAAAATGTACGTTTGATTAACATTCAAAGATGATAATTTTATTACATAAAATTCTCTATATTTATTTTAATTAATCCTATGCAATTGGTAAACTTGTTTAAGGGTTTGATTCGGTTAATGTACGTGTATATATTGAAGGCGCATATATATCATTGGTTCCCAAGTCCCAGCACAGGTGTATCAACAATTCTTCTCTTGAACCATGCACCCTACAGACCTGGGTAAAAACTTCATTCTAGGACAATTTACTTTATACCTCTCAGTTAAAAAAAATTTACTTTATATGTCGATAATGGTTAGGCAAAAAGGCCCGGAATCCTCACTATCATCAAGGTTCTTTACCGTGATGCAAGTTTTCGATTAGCAGTTCTGGAAAAACCTAATGCTACGCATGTTAAATAAGCTAGCCCATGTACGTACGTAAAAGCTTTCTCACTATTGTAGTCGATCGGCAGTTCTGGAAAAACCTAGTGTAGTCTATACTATATGGACGGATGAACAAACTCTCAAAGAATAAGAGGGTAGATGTTTAGATACGATAAGGGTAAATTTGAACAATTAAGATTAATTTAAGTTATTATGAATGTTTTTAAAAAGAGGGAGGGGCTGTAAGGAGTCACATCTAAATATCAATTTAAATATTTCCCCACAACAGAGCTACTGTTTATGCATGCTAGGTATTTCTGTATATATGGTCTTGTATAAAATTATACTATATGATTAATTGAGAGTTTAATATATCTTAGGAGGTTGATTCATGGTTAAAAATGTGCGCATTCCTTAATTCCTTAGTGATATTTAGATAATTTATTTTTTTAATACATTGAGTCGATATATATAAGAAGTGCACTCTTAAAGTCATTTAAAGAGAAATTATTATTGATTGACATGTAATTACTTGGAGAGCAAATTAAAATCTACTCTAATATTAATGTTTTTACATCATATATATATATATATATATATATATTCACTAATTGTATCTCCTCCTCGAGTGAAAGTGAAATCCACCGAGGCTTGAGACGTGCCTGATATTGAAATATTAATTTAATTAATTTGAAGAAAGAATACGGGCAGTATCCAAAAACCCGGAGCTTGGAGTCGAAGAGTTTCTTATACTATATGAAAGAACCAATGTCTAAATCCTTAGATGAAAAGTGAAGAACGTATATTGATTCTCATGGAATTTGTTATTGTTCGTGTAAAAGGGATATATAGAGGAGATTTTAATCTTAATTGTTGATTTATCTTACCAGAACAGATGTTCGTGTCAGTATTGAAGCCAATATATACATAATGTATATCTAAAAAAGTTACTATTAAAACAGTATTGATCTGTACTATGGCTATACAGTACTATCTAGCCAGTAGTTGGGGAATAACATTAAAACCTAGTAAATACAGGTTTCCCCTTCCTGGTTGTATGTTGAATTGCAACCTAATTAAACTTTTGATTTTTTTTTATTTTTAAATTATTTTTTATATGTATTTTTGGATTGTTGATATTAAAAATAAATTTTAAAAAATAAAATATTATTTTAATATACCGACACTCTGAAACAGTGGAACAGTGACAACAGTATGCAAAAGCTGCAGCTCCTTATTTTTCAGACTCAAACTACAGCCATTACCATCTGCAAGCTGCTTATGTGCCTAAACAAAATGAATGTGAATCAACAATAACCTGCAGGCTGATCACCTTGAATCCCTGATGAGAAAGGTGTCGGCCGGTAATAACATGCATGCGTATGAGAAAGGTGGTCTTCGGGTTGGAAAGCTCTCGCGAAACAAAGTAGTAACTTTATTTTATGCAATAGCCTTATCTCTATATATGAACCATATTTTAGAAGCTGTATTTTATGTAAAAATTAAATTCTAATTACCTGAGCATGGGAACTGCTTATTTTGTGAAAGAGGAGGAGAAAAGGAAGATAAAGATGGAGATGGAGGACAAATTAAGAGCAAGCAAATCAATACATGTGAACTAATTACTGTTAATTAAATCATATATACTGTATAAACCAAATATATAGAAATAGAAGAGGAGAGAGAGAGAGGTCTGACCTAGTGTTTGCATAGTCATAGAGTTTGCCTGTGCTGGAGAAGATAATAACTCCAATTTCTGCATCGCAAAGGATTGATAGCTCCTTAGCCTTCTTGAGCAACCCATTTCTTCTTTTGGAGAAAGTTACTTGCCTACTCGTCGAATTGTCGATCCTGCGTATCACAATCTTTCCTCTCCCCATCTTGCTGATCTTGGGGTTTTCTCACTCTTCTTTTATTGCTAGGTAGATCCAAGATCTGAATTCACAACTAAGTCAATTGTCAAAAACATTACAGGAAAAATCCTTCTTGAATTAATATATTGATTAGTGCTGATGATAAAGAATCTCCAAAAAACAAATTGATGGTATATATCAATAAAAAGTTGGGATCCTTCCAAAAAATACTCCACAAAAAAAAAAAAAAACTAAAGTGAAGGGGTCGCAAACTGTAGGGAATGAAACAGTAGGTTTTTTTTTCAAAAATAGAAATGAAGACGTGGTATTAATTAGTCTAGATATAGGAGAGTAATTGGTCTATTATTAAGCTAGAATAAACGGAAAGTAATTTCATGTAAATAGATAATTAAAGAAAAGTCTATAACTAGGGAGTTTACAATTTATCAGGGGGGAAAAAAGCAAGAAAAAATAAATAAATAAATAAATAAAGGAGAAAAGAGAAAAGAAGTATACTTGTGCTGGAGGAGGTCTGATGGAGAATGGATGGAGGAAGAGCAGCTGCTGCTCCTCTTTTGGAGAAATGTTGAGGAGGCCAATCTTTTGCTTTATGTGGAAAGTTGAAAGTGGGTGTTTTGGCCTTTGATGAGAGATTAAAACAAATTCTTTCTTTTAATTAAGTGGTTAATCCAACCAAGGTGTCTTAATTGACCATTCTTCAGGGTCAAGAGAATCAAATAAGGGGTTAAGAAGCAGACACGAGATTGCTAGGGACAAATGTCGGTAGTTGAGAGCGAGTATGATTGATAGCGCTACACCATCAAGTGGAGAATATGATTTCCTCGTACCTGGGTCCCCGATTCCCTGCTTAGCTGTCTATCTAATAGATTATCGACACGTGCTGTTACCAAAACCGGGCCTTGCCTTTTTTTGCCCTTGTTTCCTTATTTTTGTATATATTCTTTTCTTATTTTAGGATAGCAACTGCTCAAGTATTCTTCCTCGTTTTAGACCCTGTATTTGTCCCCAATCAGTAAAGTAGCCCTTGAGGAAAATAATCTTGGTAATTTGACTCGATCTTCTTATTCAAACAAACTGGTAACAAATCTTGAATTGCTCTTGCTTTCAGCCATTTCCCCTATCTTTATCTAACCTACAAAAAATAATCATTTAGTTTATATTACTTCAAGCTCTTTTTATTTTCATGTTCAGATTTCTGCGCTTGAAGGGGGCCAGCATGAGAAACATGCAACGACCACTATGAAAATAAATACAAAGGAGGAGATAAGGCTACAGGTGTAACAAGTTAACTTCTTAGAAGGTCTTTACCTGAGAAATCACAAATACGAGGGTGGAAGTTAATTTGGTTCTTAAAGATCTGGGAGGCGGCCATCATGAATCCCTCGCCGCCTAAGCATTGAAAATTACATTCCGTCACTGCAAGTCTCGATGAGTATTAAAGAACAATAGACGTCCTCGCACTGTTACCAAATGGTTGGAATGGTCCGAAATTGACAAATATAGGGTTAAATTGACTGGATTTTCTCACAGGGTCTCATTCTTTCAATTCATACACGCACAACGGCTACAGTGAAGTGTTTTTCTTTCTTCCGAGTATCCGTTAGAATATTGCACAACACGATGGGCTTAATCCCCCCCCCCTCTCTCTCTAGTATGGACTCGCATTTAATTAAGTCTGAAATATTCACTAGTTTTTTTATATATTCACTAGTTTTTTTTATCATGCCTTCGCTGGATCAGAAGTCTAGCTACTAATATTCCACCATCCATTTAGAAATATTTGACAAATATATGTTGCTTGAGCATTTCTGGCTTCCAATTAATTGGAAGCGACGTGCGGGTGTTGACCTTTCAAGAAAACGAAAAAAAAGAAGAGCTAAAAACACGTTATCACATATAGATCGGAACCAAAAGACACCAATTAGGACCAGGGATCGAAGAAGCTTTTGCAGAATGATTTACGGCATGTTTGGCGACTAATGCTCCATCACATTAGCTGTAGCAGTGGCTATACAGGAAAAGTAATGTAACGAGGCTATAGTATGCTTCGAGGGGAAAAGAATGTATTAGCGTAATTATCAAAGTATTAGCGTAATTATCAAAAAGCGAGTTAAAAACGCCAAGTTGTGAGATGACAAAGAATTAGCTTTGGTATGGTTACCAAAACAGGCAAAAAGATAACAAGGATACAGAAATTCGGAAGCAGAGAAGTAATCTGCTCTTTTTTGTTTCCAGGCTGTTGGATGGCAGTTGCAACTGTCATGAACAAGCAACCGCTTGTACAACTCCGAAGCCAAAAGGAACAACAAGAAAACACACAGAGATAGTGTATCTAAGTTCTCCTCTTTTGGTCACTGCATTAAGTACTTAAAAAAGATACCCACTAGTTTTCTTTTTCATCAAAAAGGGGAAAGTATTGCTTTCTGGTGATCAGAAGATGACTAAGGCAGAAGAATATGTTCTCCACACATATCTTCTGATTAATTCTGTTTATGCTCGAGCTCATTATGTTCTTACATGATGAATAAGTTAACATCTCAACTTGTTATTACATCTTTAATTCAACCATTGACATCCCTCAAGATTTCCTAGACAAATGAAAGTGTTTTGTGTGCAGATCACATAGCAAATCTCAGTGGTTTAAGAATCTGGATAAAAAGATAAATTAGAAACTTGACATACATATAAAGATTTCCATCATGCTTAATTTATATATTCTAAGATCTGAATGAATTAATTGACGTGTACAATATTATTTGTCAATGAACTTTGTACTTTCAAGGAGACACGTACGCCATATATAAAGTTGTAAGCAGCTTTTGGGAAACGAGGCCGATAGAATTTGAGAAATTCTGCGGTTCTTAAGATTAATAAGTTATACAATTTTCCCAGTGCTTAATTTGGAGGAAAGAGTAACTAAATATATAATAACTAATCAGATTATTTTGGATAGCTAATTAAATTACGATTCGTCTTCGAAAACATTTTGAATCTCAGTTAGGGCTCAATTCTTCATGGTATATATTATCTGTGTGACTTTGTCCAGGTATTTTATAATGTTTTATCATTCAATACCATAAATTGCTTGCATGAGTCACGCTTCTCTCCCACTCTATCGGCTTGTAGATCGGAATATTGACATCATTTTTCATCCATTTTTTAAAGAGGGCCCTCCGGACTTTATGTCGATGTGGGAGGTTAGGTGTGCCTATCTGGTTATAAACAATATATTCCTCTTTTTCGCAGGTTTCATGACCTCTCTTGCACATGTTTGACATGGTCCATCTCGTTAATATATGATACTACTGTCATGTCTAAAGAACAGTAGTTGCGTGTACCTTAATATACACAGTCTCTCGTTATGATATTGTTATCTGGCTGCCCCATAGCACATTTACATTCAAATTATAGATTAAATTATTATTTTTTCTAGCTAATTTTAAGATTGGACTGAATTAAAACTGGTTCTATAACTTGTAGCGATGATTTATCCTGGGACGTGTCGGTGTGTTTGTTTGTGCGTAAATATAAGAAGAAGAAAAGAAATAGAAAAGGGGAGATAAGCTTAATTAGACTGCTAAACCAATTCAAATCTCGAACCTTAAAAGAAAATTATCCCTCGGTACCAAGAGGGATGCAAAAAGGAACATTATCGCTCAAGAAACACCGATGATCACTTTATTCAGTACCCACACAGCCTTAGGTGATGACTGCACCAACTAACACACCAAGAGATTATTAAATATGCGACTTAGTGCAAGTCTTGAGAACTCAACCTTTGATTGGATGAGACCACGTGATGGAGATTCCGCTGTCCAATAGAGATACGATGTTTCCTTAATCGCCAATTAGGTCATTGAATTAACCAAACATGGAGTACTTAATTAAAGGTAATTAACAAAGCTCCATGCTTTGCAGGTAAGAGATTAGCCAAGTGTCCATCATCAACACAATCATTGATCAGTGCATTGACCAGCTACGAACGTGCGTGCGAGCCACAACATCTTTCTTTGGAAAGTCCCCAAACCTGAAACTTGAACTAGAAAGCCTCTTCACCTTGGAGAACAAAAAAAAACTTGAGTTCTTGCCACTTGTGGTTGATTTGCATTTGGCTGATTGCTCGAATTGTCCATCGAATTGTAGAATAACGTTTTGTCTTAATTACCACATATGTAAATCTGTAAGCTGATAAGAGTTTCTTGCTCGATCGGCGCTAAGTTCATGACAAAATTAGTATTAACAGTATTGTCGTTGAGAGAAACATGTTTCTCTAAATTTTGATTTTTTTTATTTGAAATTAATTTATTTATATATTTTTAATTTTTTTGGTGTGTTAATATTAAAAATAAAAAAATATAATTATGATATAATTATTAATTAATAAAAAAATATTAATGAAAATAGTTTGTTATTAAAGCTATGGTAAACACAAATTTAAAATATTAGGGATGCACAAAATAGAATAATTGAAGAGCTCTTAAACCAAAAACACTTCCCTTATTAGTCCATGATATTATTGATGCTAGCTTAACATGCATTAGAAAGTCATACCACTGAAAATTAAAGATAATGTTTGATATTATAATAAAGGTGTTTTTCAAGTGTTTTTTCTTTGAAAATATATTAAAATAATATATTTTTATTTTTTTATAATTTATATTTGATATTAGTATATTAAAACAATTTAAAAAGATAAAAATAAATAAATAAAAGAAATCAAATCCTGCAAAAATCGCGACTGTCCAATTCAAGAGAGTGTGGGGGTAAAGTTATTCTTATTATTACTATTATTTTATTTAGTTTGATTCCTGACGTACAAAACTAAATATAAAGACTCACACACTACTGGATCTTTGTTTACTAGTGGGAAATGAAGGCGAAAAAGCCAATTTCTACTTCAATGGCTGGCCAATAGAATGGCTGGACAGGCTTTTTTTATGTTTTGATTAATCACGGATTTACATATACTTTTGAGATGTGCTGGGGTGGGGGGGGATTGTATGCTTGCAGGTTCATTAAAATAGAAGGCCTTCACATTTCCCTGACCACTAAAATTAATAACAAGCACTCAAATTTGAACAATTTAAAATACATAAGGATTTAATACTAACGGATTTGAGCTTGAATTAATATATAATTATAGCTTGTGACAATTAAGGTTCCCCTCCAGGAAGTGGCATTAATTTGCTAATTGTTAACTTCTAACAGAGGTCAGAAGCGATTTCTGGCCTTGTTCAATAATGAAAGTGAAATCCTTTTTCTGACATGAGATACAAATTTATTTAATTGTTAAATTTATTTATTTGCATGTGCATATTTTTTTATTTTTATAAAAAAAATAATTTTCTGTTTTAATTTTTAATTAGCATTAATTAATAGCTCTTCTTTGATTTATCAATTTATAAAATTTTAATGTACTATACTAAATACAAACATCATCTCTTTATTTTTTAATTTAAAATGTTTATAAGATATCCATAACACCAGTATTTTATTCTTTTTATTATAAATTAACTTTAAATTTTATTGTTCATAGCACTACTTATAGCTCGTTCGGGCGACAATGTAGTCATAGTTTAAAGATATTTTAAATTAAATTTTTTTAATAATTTTTTATTATTTTAATATGTTGACATTAAGGATAAATTTTAAAAAATAAAAATAAAATATTACTTTGCCCACCAACATAGCCGTCTTGCAAAACAAGGATAATTTAAATAAAAAAATATTTTAAAAAATTACCGACTTAAATGACTTTGCCCAACATAGCCGTCTTGCAAAACAGGGATAACTAGTTGGGCTTCCTCGTTAACATTTTTGTCCATTTACTGGACTTAAGCCCGTAACAGTCTGCAATCACATATCTTTGATCAAACAATCATTGTTGGGCCTCCGGCTCAATTTATTCCTTTGTTTCCAGCTGGAGAAGGTGCTGAGATAACTCTTAAAACTCCTGAGAGTCCTTTTGAGAAGTCTCTAACAGCGTATTTGCAATCCTTTAAATTTAATTCAATTTATAAATTTTAATACAAATCTTATGTTTATAATTGTTTTAAATTTTATGATAAAATTTAATTTCAAAAAATAATACAAAAATAAATTAGAGGTTAACCTCTTTAATTTACAATTAAAAAAATTAATATTAAAATTAGCTTTTGTAAAATATCTATTTACCCATATCTTCTATTAAGAAATTTTTAAAGAAATAAGATGACGGTGACAAGGATAATATAAAACATAAAATAAATTGAATTTTAAATTTTTTTAAATATATAAATTCAATGTATTATCAATTAAATTTAAATTAAATATTATTATTGAATTCAATTACAATAAAAAACTACTTCCGAATAACATGTAAAAGTTTTATTTATTACATAACCGTAAAACTCATGCTATTTCAAAGGGTTGGCAAAACATCAAAAAGGAAAAAAACATGAAATGGATTATTCCGAGTCATGGCAGCCTGGTGCCCGCAGTTCCTTCTATTGCATTCATTCAAATAGCAGCTTTGAAAGTCAAATGCACCTGAAGTCAACTACGTATTACATCAGTTTTAGGCTTTTAGCATTTGCGAAATAAAAATTCGTTCTTATGGTGCGCTATAATGGCTGAACACAAACAGGAGATTTTTGGGTAGGACTGGAATCATCCTAACTGGGAGAGATGGTTGCCTTGTCCAAGTCATACACCCACCAGCCATAATCACCAGAGCGATGAGTATAGTAGACACAATTTCTCTTGCATCCGCCTTTGCTTGCGGACACAGACATACAGCAGTTAGAGCCCAAAAACAACGTTCGATCTCCGAGGCTCTCCATTTTATTCCACGTGAGTTTGTCAACATCAAGCTGGTAAACTTCTACCGAATCCACAATGTTGGAAGATGCTTTAGAGATAAGAAAAACAAGCAAGACTTCTTCACCGGATTCGACCATTAATTCTCGAAAATGCAATGATGAGTCAGAAGGGATGGCTCTTTTCTTACCCGAAGCTGTAATCCTCAAATGAGAATCAATACTTTCTATAACTGCAAGAGTTCCTTGTAAACTCAAAGCGTAGAACTTTCCCTTGAACCCAATGGCATTCGTAAATCGCATAAAATGACGTCGTTCGGACGGGTTCGAACAATTGGGATCAACAATAGTGCAGCCTTCTTTTATCCATGCATGCTTTTTCCAGCCCCCACAGATTTGGTAGAAAACAAAAGCTGGATGACTGATTCCTGTCAAAACTAGAACAAAACATTCCATCTTCAGAGTATATTGCCATAGTGATGCAGACAAAAACGCACATATAATTAAATGGATTCCTGGAATCCCATGGTGGGAGACGCCACCGTGAACCGTCAACTGGATTCCACACATCATGAGCTTTAGCCAATAATATACCATGGGAAAATCCCAGAAAATGTAACTTAGGATATCGATCAAAATCCCAGCACCTTTTCCAATACCAAAATCCCAACTGCTTAAATGCAATGTTGAAGATGTGAGGTTGCTTTGCAGCACCTTTGGTGTCATGAAAAAAAACTTGAAGCCATGGTGGAGTAGGATTTCTTGAACTGCATGCACCTGTAAGATTCTGCTCTCCATGACTTCGTCACACCCTTGTAACAAATGTTGCGGAATGAAGTCGACTCACGTGCTATTAAGTGGAGAAGTTGTTGTGGAAGATCTGGCCATAAATTCTGGCTATTGGCTTCTTTATTGGACAATGGAACTTGTTTGATCTTGCTCTCCTTGTTTTCCTTGAGTCCCATTGCTGCGGACAAATGTGTTTGACAGAGGGAGAAAGAGAATGATCTCATGAGATTCATGCATGCTCTGAAAAAAGTCTTGATAAAAACATGTATTTTACGTGGCCTCCAAGCTCTCTGATGACCCTTGGTCAACAAGTTTACCCACCCAAAACCCTTCCACTTCCTTGCCCCCCAATCTCTGATAAAAAAACAAAAGGCCATGAAAAAGAAAAGAAGACACTACAAACAAAAACTCCAAATTCCTGAGCAATAAGGGTGTCCTGAAGATGAGCCTCTACTTCAATGAGAGTCTGCAATGATTCGAAACAAAAACAGGACAGTAGAAATTGAGGCCATTAACATCAATTCCAACAGAGTGCATTTCAATACAGGCAATATCTAACATGATTTCAAGTTTGTACAGCACTGTGATTAATTACTTGTTAGGACATTTCAGGTAAACTCGTGAATAGTAGAAAAACGAGTTATAAATTTAGTAAAGAATCTACAAGTTAGATGATGTAAAACATCTGATAGATAGCATTCTGGTCTGATTATTTAATGGAAATGAAATACCAGCTATTAAAAATTGAATGGAAAATTTATTTTCCCCTGAAGCTGATTTATGGAACCTTGTGTCAATCCACAAGACACCTTATCTCCATTTT
>Ga0325411_1004425_pt1 | contig 15772 bp, 4 predicted proteins | sample PopdelMetagenome_13_FD_206181 | JGI IMG/M metagenome (GOLD analysis project Ga0325411, IMG submission 206181) | Populus deltoides microbial communities from Bellville, Georgia, United States - Xylem-PdIQD-R4 | ecosystem: Host-associated > Plants > Phyllosphere > Stem > Wood/Secondary xylem... | reverse complement strand
CTTTGTGATCTCAGGTTCGAGCCCTGTGGTTACTTATATGATGGTCACTGGAGGCTTACATGGTCGTTAACTTCAGGGCCTATGAGATTAATCGAGGTGTGTGTAAGCTGACCCGAACACCCACGTTAATCTAAACAAAAAAAGAATAAATGTTATTTATAAGATGAATCTACTATATGTCAATCCCAATCAATCTATTTATCTTTTAAAGATACGAATATTTGTTTGGATTCTAGTAGTGTGACTCGTGTTCTTGTGTTTTTTTTTAAGTGATATATTCATATTAAGAGAATTTCTTGGTTTGCAAGATCTAAACCGAAGCAAACCCAAGGCTTGATTTTTCCTGCTCCGAATAAAATCGAGCATTGAAAAATATTTACCTAAACCATTTCATTAAATATTAATCTATTGTATTGTCCAATTGTATATAAAAATAAATAAATTAATATGATTCTCGTTATACTAGGTAGACTGGTTAGAAATCTGTCCATGATTACGAACGAGTCATTTGGGCCAAGGCCAAATACCAGCAAGTACATTGGCGTCGCTCCTTGATTGAAATGCTCGGGCTTGGCTGGAATGTCTGGCTCAAATTGTTCGGAAGCTAGTTGAATCTGGGCGACAGCCCCGCATTCTTTCATATCCTTCATTTTTCATTAAAGAACTATCCCTATCAAATCACTCGTAGTCCTTCTTCTTCTTCTTCTTCCCCACTATCGGAGAGGCAGGATGTCCTTTTTCTTTTTTCTTTTTTCTTTTTTACGTCTTCTTAAGAAAATACACCAGCAATTGCTATTTTTTTTCTTTGTTATTTTTTTCCCCGTGTTTTCAGGATACAAGATTCAATTCGAGTAAGTGCAAAATAATATAAATATATAACTAAATTAATTAAAATCTAAAAAATTCATAAATTGCAAGCTTTTAATATAAAGTTGAAACACTTACATATATTATAAAACGACACTCCATGTGTGTGTGTATCATAATTGCTCTTTACGAGACTGTATATTTAAAATATTATAGGATCTTTTCATTATCAATGTTTTCAAATATTTATTTTTCAACATAACTAACAAAAATATTGTTCAACCAGTCATTCTCGTAATTAATCATAAATTATTTATTTCGTCTATTTCTCATAATTTTTTTTTCCGAGTTATATTGAAAATTCAACTGCAACTAAACAACATAATTATATCCATTTCAATTTTCATCAACACAACACATACTAAACACACATAACTAACAAACATTTACTTTGATTCCAAAAGTTCTCAACCCCCCCCATTAAGTGACCAACTGTACTTTCACCATAAACACCCAATTTTTTTTCTTCAAATATGCTTTATTTTGAGTCATTTACATCCGATTCCATTACAAGAACATTACATTTAACATTTAAGAATCTTGATTCAAAATTAAAAAGTTTTATATAAACTTTGTTAATCTTTACTTAAACCTGGACAATTGAGTTTACAACATTTTACCTGATAATGATATGAACTTTGAATGCTAACTAGTCGGTGTTTTATGATCCTCTTAATGTTGCGAGTTTTCTCTCTTTACTCATTTTCATGTGCTTGATTTTTCCCTTAGTTTTCAAGCTAGATGTGTTTAATATTTATTCTCTCATCTATCTTACCTTAAATCTTGGTTTCTCTTCGAGGTTTTTGTGAGAAAGCTCTCAATATTTTTTCTTTTCTAATTTTTTTAGCATTGGCTGAAAGGGGAAGAATTTCAATCTTCCTAGTTTATTTACAAAATGCTATTAATGAGCCTATATGTTATTTTTAGGCTGACTATTGATATTCTTACATGACATTTCCAAACTTATATTATCATAAAATTTTAACCCAAGATAAAGCAATGTGTCAAAAACCTCCTCATAATATTTCAGCCTAATTATAAGGTCGAATTGAGAGTTATGTTTGATAACGTAAAACTGGTCATTAGATGATTTTACATCGAAATCTAAATTTTTTTATTCAATCATTGCTAGAACCATATCAATTATTTTACTAACCTCGAGATCATTTTTTTATTCTAAAATATATTTATTTTTTCTTTTAATCATTTGTTTTATTTACAAACTTACTATAATTTTACAGTAATGTTATTAATTTTTAATCGGAGTTTACATCAACACTTTTTCACACAGTTATTTCTTAACTTTTACCTTTTATTTTCATTATAATTCCTCGAAATTATTTTCTTATTCTCAAAGCACATCTATTTTTTTTTCCTAACTATTCTATCCATGTACTTCATTTGATTTTGATTTTGATTTTTTTGACAGGCCGGATCCGTCCATGCATGTTTCAATGAAGAATTTCTCGCACAGTAAAAGTTTTAACCCTTTTTTTCATATAATTATAAAATCTTAACTTAAAATCAAGAGAGTTAAGACTTTTCAATTAGATCTTCAACGCTGAAAAATAATAATTTTTACTCGCAGATAACCTTTTAGAATCAATGCGTGTCTAAGCATGTTTCAAGCTGTTTTATAGCCAATGTTGAACGCCGGCCTTCTTTGTTTGATTAAGAACGTGGGCTCTCGCAGCACCTTCTTTGTTTGATTAGGCCTTCTTTGTTTGATTAAGAACGTGGGCTCTCGCAGCACTTGACCGGAGCACCCTACTGGGTCCAAAACTGTAATGATTTACAGCCTTTTTTTGCCCTTTTATCCCTAAGAACAGGAGTTCAGATTTTTTTTGGGCTTCACTCCAATGAAACATATCATGGACACATAAGTTACAGAACAGATTCTCATAAAACTGGAGGGTATTTTTGTCATTCCCAAAACAAGCCAAAGAAGCATAAATTAGAGAGCAAAATAGTATTTTTACGAGACTCAATTAGGATTATTAAATTGAATTACGATAAATTTATCTCTTAACTTTTTTGTTGCGCGATGTGATTAATAATTTACCCTTAAAATTTTTTTAAAAAAACTAGGTGGCAAGGTGTTTTTTTGACTTTTTATATTTTTTCCACAGTATAATTATTTTTCCACCTTTAAAATTTTATTTTCTTGAACTTATGTTTAATGGTGTTCTAGTCATTTTATTATAATTTTTTATAATTATCAAATGGACTTGAAGACAACTAATTCTTTTAACATATATAAAATATATTTTAAAAAAATAATTGGTACGTGCAATACACATATTACACACCAATAAGTGAGAAGAGTTCATGCCTTTAAGGTGGCGCGCACGGTCTCCTTTAACAACCAAGCACTTCTTTTCGCGCGCGGCATTAGGAGTGATGCACCAAAATTTTATCGATGGCAGGGTGCATGTTCGCAGTAAACTAGTGGTGTGGCTTCGGTGGACCTTTTTTTTCTGCTCTCCCTTTTCTCTCTCTTCTCCTTGATAAAAAAAAAAAAATTCCTTTCATTTGTTTTTTGTATATAATTTGTCCGTCATTCTTTTTATTGCTGCTTATTTTATTTTTATCTTTTTTAGATTAATTTTTCTTTCTTCAAAATCATTTATCATCACTTGACTCCATTTAATTTTTTTTTTATCAAATTTGGTATCCATTCTTTTAATTGTTATTTTTTTTATCCCTTTCATAATTAAAATTTCATCACTTTCTTTTTATCATTTTTCTAGTTAAATTTTATTTTCAATCTCATTGCTTAACATTTTATTTCAATTTTTTTATGTCAAATTTGGTTTCCTTTCTTTTTATTGCATTTTTTTCAATTTCATCTCTTATTATTTTGTGATTGGGAACTTCATTTTGTTGTTCCTTAAGGTTTACCTTCTATAAAGTTAGTATCAAGCTCATGACCAGAATTATGAGTTTTGAATATTAACAAAGGTTGACTTTGGTTTTTTTTTTAGGTTTTTTTATTAAATTTATATATTTTTCTAAACTCATTCTTCAACGTTTGATTTATTGAGAATTGCTCTTCATTTTTTTTTTTTACTTTCTTTTCTATGAGATTATTCTAATTCCATACCCATGGTCATGAGGTCAACCAGTTAACCCGAGTTGAGTTAGATTTTTTAATATTTTTTTAAATTGATTTTTTTCACCCTTCAACGTTGTGTTGTTGATAATTGAGTTTTATTTATTTATTTAATTTATTTTTAATGGAGTTATCCAGTGTCAAGACTAGGTCATATATATGGCGTGCTAGGATCATTTTTTTATATTTTTTTTTCTTTGCTTAGTTTCTTTATTACTATTATATTTGTTATTTGTATTATTGAAATTATATGAGCTTATCAAGTTAACAACTCGAGTTTTAATTTTTTATTTATTCTTATAAAAATATTTGCATCACTTTAATATCATATTTTTTTCTACAATGAAGAAAATTCAGGCTGGCTCTGCATGGTACAAAACTTTGTGCGGACCAAAAGGTTTCATTTCATCTTAGGTCCACCGTGGATTATTGCCTGCCGCAATTCCATAACTTTGTGTGGTACTACCGTAGTTTTCTTTTCTATTTTTGTTTCAAAAATTTGAAAATAAATATAGAAAGATTGTTTGCTTTTAAATAATGTAAAGACCAATAATTGGTTTTTAAAAGATGCGGCAATGGCTGAAGATTTCAATTCAAACAAATGTGATCACCATGTTTTCAAATTTTGATATCAAAAACATATTCGGACTCTTTTTTATAAAATTTATCTCTAAATATTATATTTGTCAACTCATCACAAATTAATTTTAATATTATATACACTGTTTTTAACTTATGGGATTTTTAACTTTTTCCTTATTTTAATATTACATTAATAATATAATACAATAAGGCAATGCTCCACATTTTCCCACTGAATACCCTTAGTTTTTTTTTTATTTTTAAAAAAGACGACCGGTCGCTTTCTGAAATTCTATTGACAAGTCCCGATCGTTTCACAAGGAAGGAGACAACATTGCGAAACGATCGCAAGACTTTCTTGAGTTCTGAGGATTAGAATGGGCAGATGGCCTCTGCCATCTTGCATCGGGTCCATCCAGCCATGGTGTCGGCAAATATAAAACTAGATCCAGTTGAATCCTGGCTAATTTAATTCACCCACAAGAATCGCTTTACGTGCTCTGCACGTCGATTTAGGGGTGGAGGCAAGCCAGGAGGGCCGAGGGCCTGGCCCCAAATATAAAAAGGTCCCTCAATCTTGTTTTTTGTACTCAGTAATCCTCTTCTATTTTCTAAATAATAATAATAAAAAAAAACTAATTACATTCTTTGCACACATGCCCGTCACACCCAGCGCAAAGCTCCTCCAATCTATAACGCTCACAGCATTGGATGAACGGTGAAGCAGACTCTCTTTTCTTGCGATCGAGAGAAGCCTCGTATTTCGGAATACAATGCAAGGTATGTTCAGCTGCTTCCTGTCCAAATCCACACATTTTAAAATCGAGTGCAACAAAACTTAAAGACGATTAATTATGAATGTAAAGCTGGGCGTACTGCTACTTTCTTCTCTCTTGTTCTTGTGATGAACTTGTTCGACCAAGTTTGTTTCTTTGACTGAGATTCGCAGATAACAATGAAAACAAAGGAGAAAAGGAGAAAAAGGGAGTGAAAGCAAGCGAATCTCCTCATTGATGATTGCATCTTGTCTTTTAATAAGCGGGACCTCTGTTTCACGTGTTAAAAATTATTGGACCTTTGTCTTTATACGCAGTGTGTGTGTACATCACACATGATTCCCATTTTGCATGTATATTTTTATATTTTTAAAATGATTCTTAAAAAAAAACTAATTGTGACTTGAAAAGAAAATTTCAATAAAAATACATGCCTTTATATTTTTCACACGAATGTATACAAAATAAAACAACAAGTAACTTGATAAAACTATATAGAGAATTTACCATAAAAGTAATAAAATAGATATTTTATTTTGAATATTCTGTTTAAAAACAATTCTTCAAATTAGGTTCAATTCATAAAATAATTGTTAATATTATCACAAAAACTCTTATCTTATTGAAAAACATGACTAGGATGATTTTTTAAATATTATTTTTATAATTTTATTTGAAGAGAATTTCACTATAAAAAAATAAAAAAAATGGTTAGATAAATAAGCAGAAAATGATGGAGAGCCTAAGAATAAAGTTCTTGCATGAGATATTTTTAAAAAATATGGGATAATATGTTGTCCACGTAGATAGAGATATATCATCTATTACGATAAATTTCCAGCCTAGAAAATAAGATTTTGAGTAATTGAGATACAAAAACTAAGTAAAAATCTTAAAACATTCTAAAAACCTCAAACTCTCCATTTTCAACCCTAGAATATCCTTCAATCAATCTAAAAACTGAAAATCAAAACGAATAAAAAACTTAATGATCCCTAATCTACCTTTTTAGCATGGTTATGAGGTAAATTTATTTTCATTAAACTCTTCTTTTTTAAATAAATTCGTTGATAACAAGAATGATTTTTTTCATGGTCAACTCAAAATTTTATCTATCATCTCTCTTTTCCGGTAACTTTCTCTATCATCTTTTAAAATTCAAGAATGAGAAAAATAAGATTTTAGAATTAAAACATAAATTCCTAAAGCTATATTTTGTAAAAACAAAACATAAGAATCAAATAATGTAAAAACAAAAAACTTTAAAGACTGAATTGAACTTTTCCAACCCTAAGGCAACAATGCAATCCACAATATTTTGTAAATTGAATGCAAGGGCTACAGTATATTGTATAATAAGGCAGTGAGCTTCTTCACGGGGCAAGTGCATGTGCTTGTTTTCTTCTTTCAACCTGGTAGGGTAATATTGCAGGTGATGCGTGGACGGAGAAGGTAGATGCAAAGGCAAGGGACCACTGTCTGTTTATTACAAAGCATTATCAAGATGTCCCACTTGCCATCCTCTCTCCCTCTCTCTCTCTCTCTCTCTATATATATATTAATTTAATGTGCTCTTGAGAATGGACAAGCCCCAATACATGCAGGTGAAGTGGTTAAAACGACAAAGAGCCTGTGGTCCATCGCCACTTCGATTCTTTAAATATTGGAGCACGTGGGAGCTAAAATCATGGGCAATTCAAAATATTTCACTTGATTTGCTTTCACTTCTTTCGGATCTCATAAGAATACATCCAAACTTCTTACAACAAAAAGAAAAAGAATCCTTCACCTTCTTTTTTTTTTTTTCTGTTCTTTTAACACACAACTCTAGCTTGGTTAGAATTCCGTGAGCTCTCAAATTGAGAGGGACCAAGCCAGACTCTAGCTCTCATCTCAAGAGAAATCTTCAAGATGGAAACGGTGTCAAGTACAAGATCCAAAGAAATAAATCACATGTAATCATGTGACTAACTAGGTACTTGTACAGAACTAGAAATCCTCATGATTAATCTAGTTCATGTAGCAACGAAAAAGCATATTAAACAAAAAAATAAAAGAGCAAACATCTCTCTTGAGAGATTAAAGACATCCATTCCTAGTAGAATTACGCACATGCACAAAATCAACTCTCCCCCTCGCCATCTTTCATGCTGCTGCGAAGTCCAACTACCTTCATCAAGGCCAAAAAACCCATAAATGAACCCTTGAGACCTCTGGTTGGAATGCCAAGAATGCTTCTCAATCAGCGAGGACATTGAAGGTGAAGGCATCGTCAATATTAATTACTTCATTTTTCATTATCTTTTTTAATTAAAAGATGCTACTTTAATTAAATCTCGGTTAACCATGACCGACGTGGTGGATCTGATGCATCTAGCAAACAGTTTCTCATACTCAACATGTTCTGAGAAGCTTTTTAGCCTCGACTCGGCCAGAAAGAAAAAAAATATATTCAACATGTAACAAAAGTCCAGGATTAAGAATGTAAAATAGGAAAGCTAAAAGACTGAGGTCGTTTGGCAGAGGCGGGTATCCAGTGATTGTTACAAAAGAAAGGGAAACAGAGCATCACACGGTTGAAGAATATTAATGGCAGCATTGAATTTGAAAGGATGAGCCTAAGTTGTGCATGCTAAGTGGAAAGCAACCTGGACAAATCATCAATGACAGGACCCATCACCCTTCAAAAATTATCAACTGGGGCCACTTCTCCTATTCCAAAATCGGTTGGTCGCTTTTGTGACACGAACTAATGATATTTCAAAAGACATGTACCCATTTCCACCTATTTGGCAACTGGTTTTCAGTTCTCTCAAAGTTTGATTCAACTAAATTGAGAGACCATCTCTCCTGAGCTTTTCTCATGCCAGCAAATATCATTGCAAATTTGCAACACGTCGCTTTTCCTTAAAATTCAGATAACAAGAGGGTGACATAAAGCATACAACTTCATCCCTATCGAAACAGTTATATCCATACGGCATGTAGGTGGAGGTATTTAGAGCTACAAACAGGAAAAGTGAACAATAAGACAAGAGTGGAAACTGAACCTATGGAGTTGGAGGCCACCCGTACAGTCCAGCATCTGCTCCTTCATAGAACCTGAGCTCAAGTTCCTCCAGCCTTCCCTCATCATCCCACATCTCATCATAACTCTCATCATCGTCATAGTCTCCCCCGTCACCAGCTAAAAATCCCCAGGCCAAGTAATCAGAATCATCTGAATATTCGGAGCAATCTTCTTCCCAATCATTTGCCTCATAATAGTCCTCCATTACAAGAGGCCCCAATACTGTCAGTTTTTGGAACTTCTCCTTGAAGAACTTGTTATCAAGGTTCACATTCCAGCATCCTCTCAAATCCATAAACTCAAGATTGGTACAGCTTGAAAGGATCTGCAATAAACTTTCTGTGCTAACAAGATGGTAAGCCATTTCTAAGCGCTTCAGCTTAGGCATCGTGGTGGCAATAGCATAAGCCTCATCATCTTGGGCTTCCAAGCCTTCTGTATCTAATGGGTGCATATTCCGGCACAGCCCCACAAGCAATTTGCAATGCTTTCCAATTGCCTCTAAAGCACGCCCACTAATTTTATTACAGTAGCTCACATCCAAGAAAGTGACAGTGGAAAGCCTTCCAGCAATCTGTTCAACTATCGAATCACCAATATCACTTCTCGGAATCCGCAATGTCTGGAGGGAACCAGCACTTGCAAAAAGAAGAAGAAAAAAAATAAGACCCATATTGCAAAGTATCAGATCAAAGAACACCAGCATTGAAAGCAAATAGGGTCTGGCTCAAAGTGATTGAAAGCACGTTAAAGTCATCTCTACAATTTGGGCATACCAATGGGAGTTCTAAGAATAAAGATGAGCAATGAAGCATCAAAATTAGATAAGCATTCCCTATATCATTTGAAATTCTAAATGCAAGATGGAGGAGAGTTCTAAGAATAAAGATGAGAAATGAAGCATCAGAATTAGATAAGCACTCCCAATATCATTTGAAAATTCTAAATGCAAGATGAAAGACTAGGAATAACCATTGGAACTGTAAATATCTAGTATAATCTAGTCAATTGAAAGCACGTGGGTGTTACAAAAATGTCAAGTCCAGCTTACTGGTCTGCAAGGAATGAGAAATTTGTATCATTGTGGAGTCCAGAGACACAGAGTTTGCGGAAGGATCCACAGCTTCTCGTGATCAACATTTGAAGCATGCGATCAAGATGATCAGGATGGCACCTAGTACTCCATTCCTCAATGTTGATCTCTTGCCAGCAATACGGCCCTGAAACGGCTCTGCTCCATGATTTGCAAACCCTTGGGACCATGGTTAGTACCTCCTGGAGAGAAAGATTGCGGAAAATTAGCCCGAGAGCATCTGGTATCAATTCATCCCAACGACGATACTCATCTCCCTCTTCCATGTAACCTGACTCCATACAATTAAACCAGTAGTTAGATAAATTTGTCTCTACAGAAAAAGAAATATGAGAAGCGAGCAAAAAAATCAACAATTAGGCAACCTATTTAAGCATGAAAATGACGTTTTGGTCTCATTCAAGAATTTTAATGGAAAAGGATTCGTCTCCAGGAATTTTAAGAGAAATTGCTTGGAAAGTCAATAAAATTCAAAGAATCGACAAAAAGTATGAGAAGAAGTTGAAGATCTCTACTTGCTATCTACTTTTCTCTAGAGATAATGAAAGATGTAATCTTTATACGAGATACCAGTAAAGATGAACAAGAAATTGACAATTACAGAATTGTAAGAGAGCAATAGAGAGTGCATGCAAGGCAAAAGTAAGAGAAGAGGAAAGAGGAAAACAATAAATCGCCAAAACAGCAAGAGAAAAGAAAGGACTAACAAAATGAAGAAATTAGAAGCAAAAGCTACCTTGATAATAACAAAGAAGGACCAAAATTTGGGTTAATCGTAACAAATTACTTAAAATCTACTCTTAACAAGAAAATCTGGCAAAAGACACTAAAAAATCTAAAAGTCAAAAATGAACATTTAAAGCACCTTCACAGATCCATCCAGATAAACCCTCAAAAAGAAACTGCTTGGAAAGGAAAATAACCTTGCTCGCGAGACAGAAACGCAAGAGACCTCATCTACATACTAATGCATGCATCAATTGATAAATCCAAGCACATTATAGTGTCCGCTGAGTCTACCTCACATAAAACATGATGGGTGATGAGGTTTGAGCTAAAACTGTTCTTGGCTGGTGAAAACACTTGACTGTGTTTTTTACATTGCAGACCAAAGTAACAGGCGAGCCAGAGTTTTTCATTTTCTTATAAACAATACAGAGAGAAGAAAAACAACGGCAAATCGGACCATGTTTTTTACACACCTGGAAGAAGTGAACTTTCCTTTTCCTTCTTTCTTCGGGAATTGGATTCTGCAAAAAGGAAAAAAAATCACCGGTTTATTCGCCAGAAACGCAGGGGAAAAGAGGGGAGAAGATAGGGAACAAGAGAGGCAAGAGAAGGAGGGAGAAAGCTACAAGATTATAGACCCATCTACCCACCTAACTAGAACAGCATCAATGCTAGCAGCTGCAACAACAACAAGAGTAAAAACAAAAAAGTGAAAGGGCAAGTGGTTGTGTAGGGAGCTCAAAAACAAGCAACAATGTATTGTACCTTTCGGGAAAGAAAATTATTAAAAGTGACAAAAGACTTTTAGTTCTATCTTCAAGCACTTCGAAACTTTGATTTCAGACTGTGTGCGCTTGTAAGGAATTTTAAGAAGGTAAAATTTAAGAGCGAACTGATTAAAAATGTAATAAATAAATAAATTATATTAACCTCGGCATTACGGTGAATTGGAAAGCCTAACTAATCAGACGTTCATGCTTGAAATGACTAGTTAAAATATAATTTTTAATTCTTATAGATAAATTAATATTCTGTTGCAAATTCAGAATTTTTTTTTTAAATATTATTTGGTATGCTTTCTAACTCAATCATGCTTAGTTGAGAATATTCAGTGATAATTAAAAAAAGATATCAGGAATATTGGTCCATCCCACTATATATCAAATCTAATTTTGCATTAAAAAAATAATTTGCATTCATTATCCTAATGTAAGAATAACAAGAAAAGAAAAAAAGAATGATAATTAAGATTATATTAAACACGAGTAAAATGGATAAAGATTACAGATTATAAAAGTAACTTTTCTCCTGTTTTACTTTCATAACAAACAAAGCTTCAAAAGTGTGAAGCTCGTCCTGGTGACAACGATGGTATTAGATTAACCATTGGTCTCTCTCATGTATTTTAGCAAGGAAAAGAAAGGGAAAAAAAAAAAGTTTATTGGAGATCAATCATTGCTGTTCATTAAACATGCGCGATACTAATTGGAAAGCTCAAAACAAGATGCTTCAAACACTGTCTTGAAAGAAAGGCGGTATTTAAACAATAAATAATAGCATCGCATGCTTAGATATTATTTTTTAAAATAATATTTGTGATTACTAAAAGACCATATTATCCACTTTTTATTCATTAAAAAATTAGTTTCAAAATAAGAAAAATAAAATAAACTTTTTTATGCAAGCTTAACAGATTACCTTTGATTATTTTTTTTTAAAATATATATTTTTAAAAGTAATATAGTTTTTATATAGTGTGTTTAAAAAATAAAAAAATTATTAATGACTAGATGGTTCACGTGAAAAGAATCAAATTACCTCTTTGTTTCTTTTATTTTGGAATGATTATTCTTATTTACAGTGAAATATGTCTAGTTGTGCAGTAAATTCACTACCCGGTCATTTTTTTGTAATGCAATATATAAATTATAGTATTATTGGTTAGCGAAAAGAAAAGAATTGTTGCGCTATGTATCCGTGCACGGCCCTTGACAAAATAAATAAATCGAGTGACAGTTGCAAGTTCCAAATGGGCCTGTAAAGAGGAGCACCGACAAGAGCCGTGTCTTGAAGAGTTTCGAGAAGAGAGTAGCCTGAAGGCCCGTGTGAGATGGGCCAGGTTCGGCTGAATGGTGGCATCTAGTCGACCAGAACGGGAGATGGATTTATTTCTTAAGAAAACTAAAGGTAATAATTATCCAGATAATGGCATCTGAAAACCCAGCCGACAGCAAACAGCGTTCCGCCCTTTTTTATCCGCCCAGGTGTGAGCATATTTCTGGGATATGAAGCACGGCAACATTAATTTGACTGTTTAATGTACTGGACTGGTCACTGGGGACATGCTGTTCGAACTTCGAAGATATTCAAAGAGTAGGTGACCCTGCAGGGAGCCCTGGTGATGCAAAGTTAAAGAACAAAGTCCTATGCCGCATGCCTCTTCACAGGAACGTACTTTCATTGGCCTCCACTCCTACGTTTTTCCACATGTATATGGGCCACGAGCGAAGCCCCGATTTTCTTGTGGCGTTGGGGCCGTGTAGGGCTGTTCACTGTGCTATTGTTTATGTCAACGTCATGTCACATCGACTGCTTCAGAAAGAAATTCGATCTCTCCCTGCCTGAAATTTATTTCGTCGTGCATGAACGTCCTCTTAGATGGTCCACCTCTTATCGGGACCGTATGTAACGATGTAGAAAGCTCAGCCCATCGGCGCACTATTTGAATTTATTTTACTGTTTTTAACCATTTATCATCTTACATTTGTCTGTATCAACCACTGTCTAGTTTGTGATTTAAAGGAATCGGTATTTTAGCGTGTATCAGAATTCATTGTACTGTAAGTAAATTGCTATAAGTGTAATGGTATTTATACCCTCCAAGGTAACAACCAATAAAGTAAAAATTATAACCATCTAGATGGTGGTCCAATGGTAAAAACTTGGAACCAAAAGATTTATTCCCTTTGTGGTCTTAGATTCGAGCCCTGTAGTTGCTCATATGATGGACACTGGAGGCTTGCATGGTCGTTAACTTAGGCCCGTGGGATTAATCTAGGTGTGCGCAAATTGACCCGAACACCCACGTTAAATTAAAAAAAAAATTAGGAGGTAAAAATGATTTCTTCCCGATATTCATTTAACATCATCATATTAATAGGGGTAAATTATTATTTTTTTATTTTTATCATAATAAAATTACTTAATTATCTTTTTATTAAAAAAATTAAATTAGCATCCTGGGGTGACTAGGACACTTTTAAAAACAGAATTTACTAAGCTGGCTTCAAGGGGGTTTTTCATATTTTTATTGTGGTTTTTTATAATAAAGTGCATTGAGTATTTTGATATTTCAATAAATATAAATATTATTAAAATAATTGTTGACGCATGCATTGCACACATTAGCAATGCGTAAGCACTTGGGTGGCGCCCCCCACTTCGGGTATCATGTGCAGTGTCGCTCGAAAGCCAAGTGTCGTCTTCTAGGGTGGCATTAGAATCTTCTCGGCAGGCCCTCCACGCTTGGGCGGTGCATGTGGAGATCAATCTCTGATTTGTTGCCAACAATTTTTTTTTCTTTTCTCCTCCTCGATTCTCATGTCAAACCCTTCAATTTTTCAAGTCAACCCTTTAATTTATGTTTCCTTTATATTTGATCCATATTTTTTCATTGTATTTTTTTATTTAAGATAATTTATAATTTTTTTTTTCAATTTTATCCTTCTTTTTATTTTTTTCATATATCATATTTAACCATCGTTCTTTTGATTGTTAATTTTATCTCTTACTATATTACTTCATTTAGTCTTTTATACTATAATTGATCACCATTATTTTGATTGTTATTTTTTTTATTTTATTGATTTATTTTATTTTTCAATTTAGCCCCTTGTTGTTTTATTTCATTGATTTTTTATACTATATCTGGTTCTTATTCTATTTTATTTTTCCTTCCATGAGATAACCTGATCTCATGACTTTAATTATAGGTTTTGAAGATTAACATTATCTGACCTCTAATTTTTCAGAATTTTTTTATGTTTTTTTAATCAATTTCATTATTTGACTTTGTGATTTTCGCTTTTTTTATATATGAGGTTAGCTCAATTTTATATATCAGATTGTATGTTAATCGAGTTAACCCCGATTGAATTAAATTTTTTTCCAGTATTTTTAATTGATTTTTTTTATTATTTAATTTATTTAATAATTGACCTTCATTTTTTTTTTAATACAAGGTTATCCTCACCTTGCAAGTGAGTTGTGACTTTAACATGCTGACTAAAATTAATTTTTTTAAAATTTATTTCTCAGCATTTAATTTATTAATAATCAAGTTTTAGTTTTTTTTAATGATACTATCTTGTTCTCGTTTAATATTTTCTAAGTATTTTGCTATGTAAAAAAAAATAAAAATTAACATGGCTGGCAGCGTGCCACAAGTAATGACTACCGCCTGGACTTAAACGGGTTGTGTGAAGTGATCCGAGCACGCAAGAATCTTTTAGAGGTTGCTTGTATTCAATAATAATAATAAATTAGTTGCATGTCCCCATGTTGCGAGGTGATATAATCTTAATCTTTCACTTTAATTTAATTTAATTATACAATCTATTGTTTAATGATTTGATTATTCTTCTCATAATTTTAATTTGATTACACAATCCACTGTCTATTGATTTAATTATCATAGTGATTGTAATTATGTTTATTTATATTGTTTTTACTGTGTTTAATCAATAATAGTAAAAGATCTATTTTCATGAAAAATATTAAAACCAAAATATGTATGATTTGTACAATACTGTATCCTTTCCCAACTCGGTATCAAAATTTATTATTTCGTTAATCAAAATTGAATTTAGGAATTTCCCATCTAAAAAATTAAATCAAACAATAATTAATCTTTAAAATATAAAATATATAGATTTAAATTCTCAACTGCTCTTGATTTTTGAAATAAATATTATTGCACCGTCTCTTGATTTTTTAATTTTATTTTAAAAAAATGTTTTAGTTGTAAGATAATAATAATAATAATTCAAATATTACATAATTCAACTTCTATATTATTTTGAATTTTTGAACAACTTGAAGGATTTTGATTTTGATATCGATTGATTAAGCATACAGGATTATTTTTTTTGCTTTTACATCTCACTCAAAAATATTCAATATAAATCTTAAACTAAAAACTATGATATAAATTATTAATTGGTTTAAGTAAAAATAAATCTATACTAAGAAATTGTGATTTAAAGTTTTTCTCACCCCCCCCCCCCACTTCTATATATGCATACATGGCAAGATAGATCAATTGTATGTTTTACTTTTTTATTATATGACAAAGTATTATTGATCAAGATTTAAATATGTTGACACATAAATAATTTACATGACGGCATTCAAAATATTTTTTTTAAAATCCAATCAATTTAAAATATAGAGAAAAAATAATTTTTTATAGTCAAAATTTTATTTTCTTATCAACACCACATGTTGTTTTTTATAAGTAGTATGACTTATTGAATGAAAACCTA
>Ga0325411_1004424_pt1 | contig 15772 bp, 6 predicted proteins | sample PopdelMetagenome_13_FD_206181 | JGI IMG/M metagenome (GOLD analysis project Ga0325411, IMG submission 206181) | Populus deltoides microbial communities from Bellville, Georgia, United States - Xylem-PdIQD-R4 | ecosystem: Host-associated > Plants > Phyllosphere > Stem > Wood/Secondary xylem... | reverse complement strand
TAGTAAAGGAAATGAAAAGCATGAACAAGAGATTAATGAAAATAAAACTTAAGCATTACAACAATAAAGAGAGAGCAAGAACATGATCTTGATCTTAGAACCAAGATTGCTAAATGAATGGCAAATATCTCCTTTTATAGGCTAAAATTCAGAACTATTCATTTAGTAATTGATTATTGATGTAGTGGCCAACTATTGATTTAGTGGACTTGGTGGACAGCAGCACTCAAGCACTTTGACTGGATGAAATGACATTGATCCATTCAGAATTTGGCACAGTGTTCTTCATGAAAGTTGTTGGCAATTATCTTATCTTTCCACCCAAAAAATTTCAGAGTATTTGGATCACTAGAGCTCGAGATATGGCTAAAATACTGAGTAGTGCTGTTGGTGGACGTGGTGGATAGACCTCAAGCTTTTGTCTGGCTAAAATGTCATTGTTACCATCCGAATTTGAGTAAAGCTTCTGCATGAAAGTTATTGGAAATTGTCTTTTACTTCCACCCACCAAAGTTCACGTCATTTGGCCTTCTAGAACTCCAGATATGGATAAAAGTCTAAGCAGTGTTTGGGCTGGATTACAGGACAGATTCTGACTTCTCTTTTGTGGCCAAACTTTGAATTTGAAAACGGCAGATGTGGGTCTTACACTATTCATGAACATTGTAGGCCTATTTCTTAGCTTTCCATCCATATATATTAAGCTGAAATCCAAGATCTACAGCTCCAGATATGACTCAATAACTGAACAGTGTTCCAATTTGAATTGAATCGGTATCTCCTTTCTAATCTTAACCGTTTCTTTGTCCTTTCACTTTCAATAGTTAATCACATCAATCAATCCTTTGAATTGTGAGATATGCCTGCATTTAAAATGAACATTTACCATAAATTAAAGCTATCTTATATTATCATATCTGTTATTATAAAACATGCTCTAGTTAAGGAGTTATTGATACTTCAAGTGCAAAATGATGATATAAAACCTTGATAAAAATACACTTTTAAGTACTAATCACTCTTCCAGAATTTGTTTTTTACTATTTTCACAACTACTCATACACATCATTTATCCACTACTATAATAAAGTTCATGGATAATCCAATTTTGTTTATTAATTCATTCATTTCCATAATCCCATTGAATTTTTAAGTATTTTATCATCAATTTTTGTAATTCATTTCAATGTCATAACCTTTTGTCTCCCATTTACATAATACAATTCAATGTCCAAGCATTTCATCAATCATTTTCATATTCCAATTCACACTTTTCATCAAAAACATGGTGAGCATCTAATTCAAACCTTTAATTACATACAAAATCTACATACATATATGTGTGTGTGTGTGTGTAAACGCTACAACACATCTCAATTCAATTTACAATCATCATAATCAAGATTATACATACAAATTCATCATCAATTAAAATTTTCAAATCAACAATACAAAAACAATAACACAAAACCATGCCCAAATTAACAATTCTATCATAAATTTATATTCTCAAAACAATAACACAAACCATGCCCAAATTAACAATTCTATCATAAATTTATATTCTTAAATTAATAACAACAAAAAATCATGTTCTAATTAATTAACAATTTTACTCTCAATTCCCAACTAATTCTAACATACCCTTTTTTCTTGCAACTAACTATCATTTTAGGTAGTACCAAGAAAAAAACTATCATTATAAGGCTTTATTTTTTCTTTCACTAATTCAAGGAACAAATTAAGATGAAATCAAAGAATAACATAGCCTTTTACCACATCCAATTAACTCAATTTAATGGGTATTTACAGCAAAATTCAAGAATAAACCTCTTTCTTCATTTCGTTTAAAACTTTTCTCACCCAAACCAAAGATTTCTACACCAAAAACCACTATAACTCTCAATTTCTCTCTAATCTCAAAAGATTATGTTGTTTCTTATAGAATTATAACCTTTTTACTACCAATAATACATGAATTTGGAGAGAAAAATGAATTAATTGTAAGCTCTCTTCATTCCTAAATAGCATCGACCTGTATAGAACAAGGAAAGGAATTTATTTTCGCTTCCCTAATTATAACTTTACCTTTTTGTTTTATACCTCTCATGCTTAATTTTTCCTAAATTACAAATTTACTCTTTATTTTTATACCGATCATGTCTAACTTTCATTAAATCTTTGACTGTAGATATTTTTTGGTATAACTATTTATATTTTATTTTTGGTCAACGTTTTACACCATTAAACGTGGGGTTTACAAAGGCTTTCTTAAATATGTTTGAGGATCTCCCACATGTCTTGACCCATTAATTCCTTAGACCCCTAAAACAAGATGTACCCTAGAAAGCTTTAAAGGTAATCTACTTTGGCCGGGTAACTTAGGATGTCATCTCCTTGTGCTAGCATAACCAGAATTCTCTGGCAATTATCAACAAATCTTTTATTTATTGATGGTTTTCTCCATTTAATTCTACTTTAGATTTCCAAACCTCTCATACAGGTGGAGGAGATAACATAACCAACAAATCCTCTAAAATTTTTCTATAAAATAAAACCTCTATCAAGGGTGATTATTATTTAAAATCAAATAATAAAGTAATTTAACAAGTTTACTGTAACATTCCCATTTTCAAAAAAACCCCAAAACATCTAATGAAGTGATATGAAAGCTCCTTAAATTTTCAATTCTGATTCAAATACACAGAGTTAAGTATTTAGAGTTTTCAGGAACGCGAGAGCAGTTAATATGTTCAGAAACTATCATAAATTGAAAATTTTGAATTGCTAGGCCCGTGAGTAACTTCATATATTGGATCGATTGCCATTTCGAGTTGCTGCATGAATGGTGGCCACTAAACCAGAATAGTTTTTCCTAGTATAACGAACAACCAAAACAGCAGTTCAAATGTTCAGTAGAAAGGGTTGTTTCACTAATGTCGCACTAGAGACAACTATGGTTGTATCCACTATTTTGTCTCTTGGCAATTGGCATTGCCCGGAGTAGTTTTTGAAGGGGTTCTTGATCCCAGGGAGACCCCTTTATTGTTTACGCTGCATGGCTCAAGAAAATATGGTCACGAGAGACGATGTGGAGTAATATTTGGGATTCGGGAATTAGCCTGTGGATTTGACTTGGCTTGATTATACTTTGATAATGATGCATCACCCTGGTTGTATAATTAATATGTATTAATGAAGGGTTGAGTGATTGTAAAATCATTGCATGATAGTAATGCAGTAGTTAACCATAATTGTCAATTTGACCAACCACTAAGTCAATCTTTCTACTGTATTAGTAGGGGTCATAATTTGCGTAGTGGTACGAATATATAAGTATAACAAACTTGCACACATGTTGAGGAGTACGATATAATAGTAGTTTGAGATTACACCAGTGACGGGGTTTTGTCTCTTGTTTTGTTTCTCTCGCGAAATTGAATTTTTTTGAAAAAAAAAATTAGAGTCATAAGAAAGTTACCGAGGAATGACTCGATTTGAAATTTTTTTTGAAAAATAATATAGTTTAATAAATCTGGTATTCAAAATCATGTTTTTTAAAATATTATTGCTATTCTACATTACTAGTTTAGATTATGCATTTTAGTTTTGCATTGAATTTTGGTAAAAAGTTATCGAAACTTGGGATTTTGTTCAATTGAGATCATTTAGTCTTTAATTGATTTAATTAGATATGTTTTCATTGATATTATTAAGGTCAAAGTAATAACAATTAGGGTTTGCATTGGATTGTGAGATAATTTGATTATGATGAAATGAGTATTCTTATTTTACAGAATATTCTTTAATTTTTTTTATGTTATATCATTATGGTAGTACTATTATTTCTAATACGATTAATAATGTCGCTTATATTGATGGATGTATTATGTTCTTGAATGCTATAGAGGCATGTTATTTAAAGATACCAAAAAAGTTATATGCGGAAGACTTGGTTTGAATTATAATGATGTTGAAATAGATATCACTTGAAGGTCTCATGTTGGGGAACATTAATATTTTTTGATATCGATTGCATGTGATGTGGATTTTAAAAATATGATGGAATTGTTCGTCCAAAGTGGAACGAACATGATGAAGTTGTATGTGAGTAGTCAAACTAAACTTAAAAGCTCATATAATGTGGGTATGAGGATACTGATGTATCTATACCCATATCTACTCTGCCACTTGGACAATTATCACATTTAGCTAGTACTTGTACGTCTAGGACATTGAAAAATAGGGTTATGAGAATTTGTGATGAAAATAAAATTAAAACTGTATATTGTTATTAGTGTGGGTATGACTCCTCCAAACCTAGTTATAATAAACATGAGGGTGTCATAGGTTTAGTTGAAATATCGTATGATAATATATGATGATAAGGTAATGAGCCCTCCTATTTCATAATTTGGTCATGATACCAGAGTTGATAACATGGTTTATAATGATTGGTTTGTTTATTGTAGAAAATAATTGGTAGTGGTGATTTGGTAGTTGGAAAAATTATTGCATCAAAATAAACACATATGTAGCAATACACACAAACCTTTTCTTTTATTATGTAGAATTTGGGTAAGATATACTACATATTCTATAAGTTGATATAGCTTCCAGATCTTGTGATCCTATATGTCTTACATGAGGGTTTTTATTACATTACATGTCTTCAACACATAAAGATGGATAATGACTTTCACGACACTTGTCGAGAGATGGAGATGGGAGCCCTCACACATTCCACCTTCATTTAGGGGAGATAACGCCTACATTACAAGACATCGTTATTCTGTTTAGCTTACCTATAGATGGGTGAGCACTTACTATTATGGTTATCCAAAATAAGGTCACTTTATGCGAGCATGCATTCAGACGAGTGCCCTTTTCAGAAATGTTCTAGGGGAGTATAAGATGGCTTTGGAAAGAATTTTCTGCATTACCTGATGATTATGATGACGAGATCTTACGGAGTATGTTAGAGTGTACATACTTTATATATTTGATAATATATTTTTCACGAATCTTAGTGGGATGCTTGTGCCATTGTTGTACCTACCACTGCTAGAGGATCTTGAATCCATTCCACTATATAGTTGGGGTTCATGCATCCTTGGATGTTTGTATAGGCATTTTATATCATGCTAGCTTGGAAAAAGCAAAGCAAGTTAGAGGATGTTTATTGATTTTATATGTAAAATAAATGTAATAAGTTTTTTTTTTAAATTTTGAATGATGCTTTTTATGTTATAGTTGGTTACTAGTTATTGTATGCTTTTTTGTTCACAAAGCTATGGCCATGGGAGCATCTACACTTGGAGCGACCACAAATTAAGTCTAGACGTGTTATGTCTATTCAGGTTTTAGAGGTTGAGCTACAACTTCCATTAGGATACAAGTAATAATGTTATTGATAATACAAATTATGTTATTTAGATTAAGAGTATTTTTCATGGAAACATTATTTAATAAGTTTCATTGCTTATTTACTAGCAGATGGTGTGGGAGTAAATATTTTGAAAATAATTCAACCCATCTTTTGTTATTTTATCACAGCATATTAGATAGACAGCGATCAAATCAAAAATGTTATAATAAATTGCAATGTTGATGTTAAAATTGATGTTGGAAATATTGATAAATGTTAGGAAATAATTGCATAGGTTAATGTTGGTAAATGATGAGAAATAATTGTTTATGTTGATGATGGTAAATGACGAGAAATAATTGTTTGCGTTGATGTTGAAATTTTTTTATATTGATAAATTTTTGGAAATAATTGTTTTATGTTAATGATGATAAATGACGAGAAATAATTGCTAGCGTTGATGTTGAAATTTTTTGATATTAATAAATGTTAGGAAATAATTTCATAGGCTGATGTTGGTAAATGATGAGAAATAATTGCATCGGTTGATATTGGTAAATGAGGGAAAATAATTACATTGTTGATGTTTCAATAAGTTGTGTGGAATCCTTATTCGGTAGATAATATGCAGTTGCTCTTGTTATATGCATATTGACTATGGACTTATGGACATCGGTTATCCCCCTCATATTTTTTGAGCTTATTAAGATGCATAGCTTGTTATATATTTGAGTGATCAGTTGTATTTCATTAGTCGTTTGGGTAGGCACACTGATTATAATTGGATGATCCACCATCTCCAGTATATATCGATGTGGGATGCATGAAGAAATTTTATTTCTAAAGAGGTGCATCCTGTAATTTTTGAGGAGGAATACATGAGTTAGTACCTGAGTATAACAGGCCAAATCATTACACCAAACTTAGTGCAGTTTCCTCCACGTGAGGAGATGGAGTATGAGTCACATGAACGTCGAGTTTAGAATGTTGTAAGTATTTGTTATTTTTTATAGGCTTGAACAAAGTCGTTGCATTTATTTATCGATTAATAATTTATATTTGTTTAATATTATGTTGGACAATTGTTACATGGTGGTCGACAATATTATATATCGATGATGATGATGATGATGATGATGATGATGATGATGGACTTGGTCATTATTATGCATCTCTTTGGTTCAAGACATGCCATACTATATTTGACTTGTTATGAGAGACATTGAGCCTAAATGATATTGTTTTAGAGGATGAGACCATACAGATAGATGGAAGTCGTGCTATTAATGAAGTCGACCTATTCACTCATCGTCGCAGAAGACATAGACAGGCTCAGATGTATTATTATGTTGTATTATTTTTTTAGTTAAAAGTTATTTTTATTTTTATTACTTTTGTAATATTATTTTAGCTAATTATCATATTGATTTTAATGTTGTCTTATATATTATGCATTTTCATACTTATTTTAAATAAGCATGATTTAAAATCATTAATTAACAGGCAAACATTGTGACCATGTTGTTTAAAATTTCAAATCATCCATTTACAAGTTTAAAAAATGCACATTGTTATATTTTGTTATTGCCATTATCAATTATCTTTATAACTAATAAATAAAAACAATGTTTAAAAATAACATGTATTAATTTAAAATTATAATTAACAAACAAAAATAATGTTAAATTATATAGTGGTTTAGGCTTTGTTTTATGTAAGATTTGGGGTTGGGTTTAAGCTAAAATTATGTTATGATAACACAACCTCTATTCATATTAGAGTCTGTGTATTTAATAATTGTTATTGATATTAGTGGTTGTTTAATAAAGACGCTAATGACAATAATGGTCAATAACGATTGTTTTATAAAGACACTAATAACAATAACGGTTGTTTAAAACAACTGTTATTCTTATTAGCGGTATATTAATAAAACTGCAATTCTCATTAGCAGTTGAGTAAAAGTGTGTTATTTTCTCTATACTTTCTGTTCCGTGTAATATTCTCAAATCTTTTACCAAATTGTACTAGTTTGGTAAAATTCACCATGAAATTAGCTTGAGGTTTGAAAAATAAGAACTTGACGCACACTCCACATCAATCACAATTAGTTAATACTAGTTAGGTGGTTCATGATACGCCGTGAGTCAACTTTTTTTTCATAAAAAAAAGTTAAGATCCAGAAGTGTTGGGTCTGTCTGCAAAGCTATTATTGTTGTTGTTGTTATTGTTGTTGTTGTTCTTATTATTATTATTATTATTATTATTATTATAGTTGTAGTAGTAGTAATTATTATTATTATTATTATTTTAAATTTACCCTCCAAGAGATTTGGGTCAGGCATGAGTGAGCGAGTCTGCAGACCCAAACGCTTGTCTGTAGAGGCAAGCGAGTCTGGCCCTAGCGCCTAAAGCATGGCAGTCATACCATGCCCAATGCCTGGGGCCTACAAGCTTACCATGCCCTAGTAAAATTTGAACTGATCATTTTATCCCCAATCATTCTTTTAATGTTAAATACATCCCATAAAAAAGACAACCCCGCCTCTCATTGCATGCTTAGCAAGTTTTTATAGTAAAAATAATTTTACCATTACACCGCTTCAATCTATAATAACCTATGTTTAGATAAATAGGAGGAGGGCCTTTTTAGTATATTGTAAAATATAAGCTGAAGTTGGATTTAAAGGGTCCAGACCTTAAAATTGATTAAAAAACAAAACAAGCTTGATTTGACGCAGAAAATAGTGAATATATTGTCTATTAACATGAAAGTTGTGCAAGGATATTCTACTAGGCGTAGACGTAAACATAAAGATATATTCAAAGTAGTTTTTGTCAGCACTATTTAATTAATGATAAATAGATTTTATTAAACTTGTGGATGCTGCACAATCTGCAGTGAATTGATTGATTCCAAAATATCTTATAGAATAATTAAGATACACCTTTTGCATTTTTTTAATTTTGGCTATGATTCCTCACATATCCGCTCTGCCTTTAATGAAGATTTTGTTGAAAGTTCGAACTTCGGATATGGTAAAAAATTTCACAGAACTGTATCAGTGAGATTTTTAATTACAAACAGAGAAGAAATAAAGTTCATCGCAACGGCAATCATGGTGCTTGCCTCGCCATGAAGATCAATGCTTGCCTTTATCTCAAATCATTCTTGCATGTCTGGTTGACTATTGCTGACTATAGAGCAGATACAAGGCATAAAACATGCCACTATTCGTCATAGTAAAATTGGATTGCATCACCTTTCCAACACTAAATACTAAATTCTATAAGTTATCAAATTAAAATTACTTCATTATCTCTTCTTTAATTTTCAACTTCAGTGAAAACGATAAAAAATAAAAAATTTAAACTCATAACTGCTAATTATTAAATTTCTAATATCATATAAAAACAATATTATAAACCAAACACTTGAACTAGAATGTGAAACATGTTGTTTTTCTAGTTCTAATCATTACTAGATCACACAACTAATATTTATAATAAAACAAATATTAAAATTGGATTGCATCACCTTTCCAATGCTAGATTCCATAAGTTATCAAATTAAGACCATTCTTTGATCTTTCAATTTAAAGCTTTCAATTAAAGAGAGAAAAAAACCCCCGCTCATAACTCAAACACTTGAACCATGAAGCGATTCCATAGATAAAATTACTTCAACTCTTTAGGAAATAAAGTTGATTGCGGTTAACGTAAAAGAAATAGTCAAATTTAAAAGAGATCAATAAAAGCTGGCTTCACTTTAAAAAAAAAAAAAAAGAAACTCCTATCCTAAAAGGGAACATGACTTTAACAGGAATCCATCCATTCCGATCCTAATTAGATATTTTTATAACAATAAATATTTTTTATCCTTTTTTTTAACCTAATATCAAAAAAAGAAATGAACGTATTGATATGATGGGTTCAAGAGTTTAATTTAGATGAAAATTGGCTTTCCTTTTGTTGATGGTCAACTTGTGGATTTGTGTTGATCTCCTGGTTTTGACCCATCAAATGAATGACTGCCCATCGACTGATCAAGACCAATGACTTGTTCAGTTGGTGGGCCGTCCTCAACCCAATTTACATGCGAGGTTGGTGAAAGGCATTATCAACCTTTTATCGTTCTTGGCGTTACCATAACCAATCTATGCCTAAACGGTAAAGCACGGCCAGTGTTTCTCATAACAAAAAAAAAAAAAAAAAAAAAAAACAGTTTTAGAGTCTTTAGACAAAGCTTTCTACTGTACAGATGAATATTCATAAATGGAAGTGGGATTGAGAAGGACTAGAGAGATGATTCAAATAGAGAATGGTCTTTGGGGGTATAAGATGATAAGGCTAGTAAGTAGTATACAATTATTACGATAGAGTTCAAGAAAAAGTAGAGCCCTGTCTTTATTGGAAAGAAAATTATTATTTTTTTATTATAATAATTGTAATAGTAATGATAGTGTAAAGTAAGAGTATTCTCCCAAGAAGCCAAAACATTACTGATCACACACGCACCTCCTTATAAATTCTTCACATCAGTAATTCAATCTCACCCCACAGTTTGTCTTCATTCTTTTTCTAAAGAAAAATACACACCCACACCCACACAAATATCTTCTTATTGTGCTAGTGAATCTTGAAAGCTAGCGAAAATGGTGGCCAAGAAGCCAAGAATCGTTATTATTGGAGCGGGAATGGCAGGTCTCACAGCTGCAAACAAGCTCTACACTTCCAGTAGCTCTAACGATATGTTTGAGCTCTGCGTTGTGGAAGGTGGTTCAAGGATTGGTGGAAGAATTAACACTTCAGAATTTGGTGGTGACAGGATAGAGATGGGTGCAACATGGATCCATGGCATTGGAGGCAGCCCAGTTCACAAAATTGCTCAGGAAATCCATTCACTTGAGTCTGAGCAGCCGTGGGAGTGCATGGATGGACTCTTGGACGAGCCAAAGACCGTCGCTGAAGGCGGTTTCGAGCTTAGTCCATCTCTTGTGGAGTCAATATCCACAGTCTTTAAGAACCTGATGGATTATGCCCAGGGGAAACTGATTGAACGTGAGGAAAGCAGTGAAGAGGTTGATTTCTGCAAGCTTGCAGATAAGATTTGTAAGATTTGTCCAAGCAATGGCGGTGGTCCTGGAAAGCTCAGTGTTGGTTCTTTTCTCAGACAAGCCCTTAATGTTTACTGGGATTCTGTGAAAGAGCAAGATCAGATCGAAGGGTGTGGTAATTGGAGCAGAAAGTTGATTGAAGAAGCCATATTTGCAATGCATGAAAACATTCAAAGGACCTATACTTCCGCGGGTGATCTCTTGACTCTAGATTTTGATGCAGAAAGTGAGTATCGCATGTTTCCAGGTGAAGAAATCACCATTGCTAAGGGCTACTTGAGTGTCATTGAATCGCTAGCTTCAGTTTTACCTCATGGCCTAATCCAATTAGGCCGCAAGGTCGCAAGAATTGAATGGCAGCCTGAAGCTCACCAATCAAGCGGACATGGTTGTGCTGGTAGGCCTGTGAAGATACATTTCTGCGATGGATCAATAATGTCAGCTGATCATGTTATAGTTACAGTTTCACTCGGGGTACTTAAAGCTGGAATTGGTCCAGATTCAGGTATGTTCAACCCCCCTCTTCCAACTTTCAAGAGAGAGGCCATATCCAGGGTAGGATTTGGTGTTGTGAATAAGTTGTTTTTGCAACTGAGTTCAAGGCACGATGGCAGAGATGGTGATTACAGCAAGTTCCCATTCCTGCAAATGGCTTTTCATCGACCAGACTCCGAATGGAGGCATAAAAAGATACCATGGTGGATGAGAAGGACAGCTTCTCTGAGTCCAATTTATAAAAATTCTGGTGTGTTGCTATCTTGGTTTGCAGGGAAAGAAGCTCTTGAGCTCGAAACTCTTAGTGATGAAGAGATTATTGATGGGGTGTCAACAACACTATCTAGCTTTTTGTCACAGCCCCACAAACAATTGAATTCTAATTCTCATGGAGTATGCAATGGGAAAGAGAAATCTGTGGATGGGAATAGAGTTAGATTCGCCAAGGTATTGAAGAGTAAATGGGGTAACGATCCTCTCTTCTTGGGATCTTACAGTTATGTTGCAGTTGGATCAAGTGGCGATGACCTAGACACATTGGCAGAGCCATTGCCAAATACTGATACTTTAGGATCTGCTCCACTTCAAATTCTGTTTGCAGGGGAGGCAACACACAGAACCCATTATTCAACTACTCACGGTGCTTATTTTAGTGGTCTTAGAGAAGCCAGTAGGCTTCTTCAACATTATCGTTGTGTTGGGGTTTAGACACTTAGTGGTTTAATTTTGATCTTTTTTTCTAAGACACTTAATTTTCTGATATCTTTCTTTCTTTCTTTCAATTTCCTTGCGTCTAAAACATCTCTCTCTAGATTTGAGTACCACCAGAGAGCAAAAGGAAAAGGAAAAGGAAAAGGAATGGGATTAGGGAGGGATGAAAGAGATAGATGGGGACATTTTTAGATGTATTGCCTGAATTAAAGAACCTTCTTTCCATTTTCTAATGCTTTCTCTTTGTTTGTGATTGCGCGAGTGTGGTTTCTTTCTCTATTTTAAGTTCTATTTGATCTTCAAAGCAAACCAATTAAGATGGTGTTTGTTTGGCATTGATTGAATATTTTCAAAGTTCGAGGCAAAAAACAAAAGAAAGCTTTGGATCCCACCTCTTTGTTAAGTGTATCTTTTTGCTTCCTCGGTCGACAGGATCCGATAAACCCGGCTCTTTCCAGCTCGGAGTCTCTTCATCAGTTGCCCTACAGCTTGTCTCTCTGCCCAACCCCTTGTTAACTCCAAACACAACTTGGACATAGAATTTACACCACCATCACACAGCTAGGGACAATCAATGAGCTGGCTGTAAGAGTATGTGATTCACATGAAAATCTGGATATGAACCGAGCCTGGGGTCCCATGCCATGCCATACAGTACATCTACTGTATCAAATTGCAGCCACGATGGGCCAACAGGGAGTCAGTCAATCAGACTGGTTGCCAAAATGTCCTTAACAACGAGACATGGGTGGAGATGCGTATCGTCTCCTGATCGCTTTCGTCTTTAGTGCTGAAGCTCCCTCGTAGCCAGGGGAGGGGAGGGACCCATGAAGACACGATAGGTCCCCTCCCATGCATACGTGAGTTTATGCGTTTAACTTAACTACTCACCGCTCAGTAGACAACAACAGTAGCCTACTGCTTGACCCACCACTTGTTTGCTACCTGGTGGTACCATTAGATTTCTCTTCAGACAACAAATCCTTACTCTGCATGCTACAGACAGAAATCGACTGTCCTTATTAACACAAATACTTCTGTCCACGAGCCTCTCAATAATTTCTTTATATATAATATCTTCTCAACTGAGATTAAACCCACCATTTTACGGACCCGATCGTGCCTGGTTTTGAGTCGATTTTTGGAACTCGCATCACATCTTTTAAAAGCTAGGCTCCTTGAATCTAGTACCAGTTCATATTCAATGTCACACAAGGGAGGAGGAGCTTTTCACTAACCTGAAAGAGTCATTCCGGTTGGTCCACAAGCTTTTCAATAATTGTCTAGCAATCCATCGCAATGTTCTACTGCTGCAGCGTATGCCTGCCAACAAATTCAACCGAACCAGGGTCGTACATACCATTTGTTGCCTTCGGGTTGATATTTTCTTGATATTCTTATATCATTTTAATATACTAATATCAGCAACAAATTGTAAGAAAGAAAGATTCCACCTCCAAAACTCTGCGGACTGTATGGTCAAATCAATGGAGAGGGATGCTGTTCATATATCACAAAGAGTTTAAGATTTTCCAGGCTCTCCCGGAAAAAAGAAAAGAAAAGAGGGAATGGCCCACTTGCTGTCTCTCTTTGCCACTTGTTCAATCACTCTTTGATGATTGTGCATATCACATCCCAATCTGTCACCCAGTCATTTGTCTGATTCATAAACAAACAAGAAAGAATCCCCCATCCTCCATTACCCCTCCACAGTCCACTCCCACCCACTGGCCACCGCCTCGTCCAACATGTTCATTACTTACCTTGACCCTCTTTTATTTTGGCCTCTAATCATCATTATCAACACCTTTAATCCTTACACTTAATTGGTTTAATCAAATCTCTAGTCCTTACTTGCCACAAGCATAATTTGCCATGACCATACCCTCTGATCGATTTACAGGTGTTTTCAACAATCAAAAACCCAGCTAATTACAGTTCGCAGCTAATGATTGGTTTCCCTTGTATCGTATAAATTGGGAGAAGGAGCTGAGATATCCCCAGTACTACAAAGCATGCAAATACATTTTTTTAGCTCATTGAATTCGGGATGATTTTTTTTTATTTTTTACTCAATTTATAATATAGTACGTGTAATATATTAATTACTTGGAAGGCTTCAGAGCAATACTTTCAGTTATTCGGTTGGGTGGTTCTTGTGAAATTATATGGAAAGAACAGGGACAGCATTTCCACGTCCTTGCAGGTGTCCAGTAACTTTAAAACAATGATCCATTCTCTCTTTTTTGTTTTTGGCAAATCTTAGATTAAAAGTCTCATGATGCATTAGGAGCTGTCTACTTTATTCTTTCCAAACGATGGAGAGTAACTTTTCTATCCTTGAGAGAACTAATGATATTGAAAGAGAAGACAAATGGCATCTAACATCTGCTTTGCAAGGTCCTTGTGATGATAGGTAAACCCTTTAACTAAAAAAATCAAGTAGCACATATCAAAAACAATTTTATGTCAAGGAATCTAGGCGTCTATTCATAGAGTAATAGGGCCATTGGAGGGCTTCCCCAACTCTCATTCAATGTAACAATTAATCATCAGCTTTTCTGGCCCAGATGACACTATCTCTTACCTACAATCGGATTTATGATGATGCAAAGCACCATCTTTTTCTAAGATCTATCCTTCACTTCAATTCAAGATACAAAATCTCTTCTTGGTTTTGTCCAATTCATTCAAATTCATTGTCCAGCAATGTTAAAAAAACTAGCAGTTAAAACCAAGCCTATGATCTGCAGCCACCTGCATTTTTGCTGGTGAGGGATCCATCATTCAATTGGTGAGCTCTCAACAACAGCTAGCAACTGTTGGTTTGAAGATTGCTGGTCTTCTATATTGTTCTTGACCAGGTTGTTGTCCGAAAAAACACAAAAAAGATTGTCTTTAAATTGGTGTCAAGAAACTTTCAACAGAAGATTTAGTAATAAAAAAAAAAAACTAAAATTCATTGCATTGAAACAATATAATTATTATTTTTCCCTTCTAAGAAAAATTCATGAAAGGAAAAATAACACGATATTCTCACAAGATCTATTGATCATTGTCAAAATAATCAAGGACACACTAGTCTTTTAGTTTCTTTTAACATAGTGCAATGACTAAATTACCTTTAAAAAAAAAAAAATAAATTGGCATCTAAAGTTTTTTTTTTTGAATTTTCACATCTTAAAACACAATAAAATGATTAAATTACCATTATAAGTTAAAAGAAATTGAATGAGTGTCCAGATGCTTTATAGTTTTTTTTTTTTATCTTGGATTGTTGGTTATAATTAAGTTGACTAAGAGAAAATCTAATATTTTAATAAATATAAAATATTATTTAAAAACAAAAAATGATTGGCATGTGCAACAATGGACAAGCATGTGGGATATACTTGCACTCTTTTAGTGGTGCTTGCAGCATCTTTAAACACAATAAAATGACTAAATTACCACTATAAGCTAAAAAAATTGAACGGGCGTCCAAATGCTTTTTTGTCTTTTTATCCTAGATTGTTGGTCATAATCAAGTTAACTAAAAGACAATTTGATATTTTAATAAATATAAAATATTATTTAAAAACTAAAAGTGATTGGCGTGTACAATGACGCGCTAGCATGTGGGATATACCTGTGCTCTTCGAGTAGTGCATGCGGCGTCTCCTGATAGCCAAAAATAGACTTCTACAACAGCGCATTGAGCTCTTCCAAGTGGTGGAGCTTGTATAGACGGAAGACCAACAATGTGGCTTTGACGGACATTTTTCTTCTCCTCTTTTTTATCTCTCATCGCCTCGAGTTTCACACCATGATAGTTTGTATTGTATCAATTTTTTCACTACTAGAAAATTAAAAACACCGCGGAAAACATTTAAGAGCACACTTGGTCAGTATACATTCTCATAACAAAGAATTCAATCATGTAGTAAAGCATCAAACTTTAAAATAGAAGAGACCTTCACTAGCACTTTTCTTTTATTGTCCTCTCATTTTCTTTTGTTGTTCATATCTAAATTTATTGAAAGAGAAATAAATAAAGGATTATGACACTTTTCAAATAAAGGCATTTGTAAAGTAGACATCA
>Ga0325411_1004423_pt1 | contig 15774 bp, 5 predicted proteins | sample PopdelMetagenome_13_FD_206181 | JGI IMG/M metagenome (GOLD analysis project Ga0325411, IMG submission 206181) | Populus deltoides microbial communities from Bellville, Georgia, United States - Xylem-PdIQD-R4 | ecosystem: Host-associated > Plants > Phyllosphere > Stem > Wood/Secondary xylem... | reverse complement strand
AATGAAGTGAGTAGAGATTTGCCTCTTTGGAACTGTTCTTGCTCTCCAAGCATGGCCACAGCATTGGTCAGCAGAGAACAGAAAGCAAATAGGTGACAAATCTTTGATTTTTATTGTGAAGAGATAGGTGGTGAATTTGGCATGAGAAATAAGAACAAAACATCTGAAATAAACAAAAAGGGCAAAATTACTTCGTAATGTTTACTTACCAAGATTTGTTGATACAAAGTGATAATGGAATTCATGAGTTTGTCTACACATTAGAGAAAAAGATGAGGGTATTTTGGTTTTTTTAAAACAACGATTCTTTCTCGTTTTCTCTCTTTTTTATTTGCAAAAGTTATTAGTGAGGAGAGAATAAACTAAGGTTTGACCTCAAGATTTTGATCTACACATTAGAGAAGAAGAGAAGTGGCAGACAACTCTGATGGAAGAAAATGGGGGTTCTTAGAAGAAGATGGTGGTATTTTGGTATGTCCTTTTCACAGTGGTTCTTTCACTCTCTTTTTTCACAAAAGTTGTCGGTGGGGAGAGAATAAATTGAGGTCTAACCTCAGGAAAAGTAGGAGCAAGATGCTTCACTTGAAACTGTGGTTAAACCTTGGCTTAATGAGACTCACACTCTAAAACCGTGTTTTAATTGGCAACCAAAGATTAATTTTGGTGGTTAGGATAAAACACAATTTCTGCCACACTACCATGCATCCTCAAAAAACTTAGGTTGATTGATTTGGACTCAACCCAGAAAACTGTAATCTTGAGCAGAAAATTATTTAGCAATAAATATATGTGATAAGTGGTGATTTGCGGGTCTTAGAAACATCAAACGATTGATTGATCATGTAAAAAACAACAATCACATCAGATTGTATGGAATATTTGAATAGTTTGCTAGTTTCTTTAGGATTTGTATACTTCTTTTATCTGTAGGTTCCATCATCCATTAGGCTTGTGTGTAAGATTGTTGCGAAAGTCATTAGTACCAGATATTCTGATCATGTTATGCAATTTATTTTCGAATCATTATTTATAGCATTCATGAAGTATATCGCATTGTATACTTAGTAACCCATTTTTTACCTTTATTTTTGTACATATTTAAAAAATTAGAAGAAAATCCAAAAAAAATTAATATTTTTTCAGTAATTTTAGTTAATTTTAATCATTGTGTTATTTTGTTATTTTTATGTGTAAAAAATCTTGAAAATCATAAAAAAATACAAAAAATTAAAAATAAATGAATAAATAAATAAAATAGTTACGGTTGAAATTGAATTGATAATTGAGCATTATAGGCAAAAATGAGGTTTGAGAATTTTTGGGCCATAATTAAGGTTTGAATTGGAGAATAAATTGAAGAAAAAGGGCTTGAAATGGTTTAATTTGGCTAAAATTGAAGGAAATTAAAGTTAAAGGATGAATTTGAAATAAATAGCGAAGTTAAAGAATCAAATTAAGAGCTTAAGTGAAAAACAATTTAAATTAAGCATCAAGTTGGCTTAGATGTGAAAGATTGAAGAGCACAAGGGTTGATATGGGAGCAATAGAAAAATTAGAGGGCATCATGCTGTAATTTGATAAGGGTGAAATTGAAAGGAATTAAAGGAAAAAGGTTAAAAACTGACTAAAATAAGAAAATCAGAAGTCCATGGACTAAACAACAAAAGAGCGGGAAGGCAAGGAAACTTAATTTCGACGGAAGCAAAAACGACGCCGTTTCACTTTAAGTGAAACGATGTGTTTTGCTTAAATTATGGAAGAATAGGCTAGTGAATATGGAAAGGCAACGACGCCGTTTTATTCATGATGCTTACAAATTTCTGGGCAGAAAAAGGAAGGCAGAAACGATAATATCTCATGCAACTTTAGGGCTTAATTTTGGTATTAATTGAATCTCTTGGTGGCGCATAAATGAAAGAAACATGTCTTCTAACATGTTGGCTACAATCTTGGCACAGGAAAATAAGGCTTAACTCCTCATTAAGATCTACTACAGATTCCTAGTTAAACAGACTTCCTCAGCCAGCTAACCCATCCTTAATTTCCATTATGGTGCAGGATTCAATTTTCATATTTTAATCCTCTCTCCATAGATCAAGCAACGTCATATTGGTGTCCAACACTTAATTTCTAGAATCAATCCTCATAAAGATGGTGATTTATATCCGTTTCAAGAAAGATTGAACTCACTTATAAAGAAGCAGTAACAAGTCCAAGAAAAAAAAAAAGGGGGGGGGGGGCAAGAGAAAAAGAAAGGGTAGGAAACACTAGAGACAAAAAACTCGTTATGAGGAGGGGAAACAAGAGTGATAGAAAAAAATATATGTATGTTTGAGAATGTGATTGTAGTTGTTTTTAAAAATGTTTTTTATATTAAAATATATTAAAATGATATTTTTTTTATTTTTTAAAAATTATTTTTAAGATTAGCGTATCAAAATAATATATAACATACAAAAATTAATTTTTTAAAACACAAGTACAATCATGTTACCAAATACTCTAGTAGAAGTGAACGCGAAAAAAATAGGAGAGGAGGCGAGGGATGTAGGACCGAAGGCAATTCCCCCTACTTCAGTTCAAGTTTATTCTGAGAGAATTAGTTCTACACAACCATGTCGAAATACATTTGTATGCTGATGTTTTTTTTTCTTTATCTTGTAACGCATATCTATACAAAGCTTGCTATGAATCTGCGATTTTCCTTTGCTTCATAAAATGATAAAAGGATCATCTACTTTTTCCCTGTAAAAAATTTTCTCTGCAACAAAACAACCATCCCTCTCTTCCTTCAATCTCAACATAACCCAACCTCTCACAACGTTTTCAGTCACCACAATACTTAATTTCTCAGCATTTATGTTGTGATTTAAATTTTATTGAGAATTTTTCTTTTTAAGTAAGCAAATCTAACCTTTTTTTTTCTTTTTAATTTGAACACAATTTTAGTACATTGGTTAAGTTCAGGGTTTTTTTTTCATGCACTCTAGTTTTTGCAAGTTTTCATAACTTACTTGGTTGCATTGTGCTATCTGAGTCAACTTGATGACATAGTTTTTACTCAACATTTTGTAATATATATACTCTCATAGTTAGATTACATTTGAAGTGAAAAAGACCCCTTATTCCTGCTACATTGGGTTTTCTTGAATTTTAGTCAGTTACCATTTGGTTGTAATGGATGCCAATCCAGCAAAATCAGAGATGGCGATTCCCAATATACAAAAGATTTGAGGTCATACGAGGAATCTTGTAAGAAAGATCCACGCTTACAATTATTTGATGACAAACTCCGTCAAAGGACTAACCATGTCGTAAACTCCCTTGCCACTGTTAATTTCGACATTAGATCCTTAGACCCATTTAAAGATGTCACAAATTGCCTTCTTAACCTGAACCAAGATGTGGTTAATTTCATACTAAAAACAAGGAAGATATAAGGAATAATCCAGGATTGCATTATTTGGTTAAGGAATACTTTGATAGTAGTGTCAAAACTATGGATTTTTGTACTGAACTAGAAAATCGTGTTACACGCGCTCGTACTAGCCAGATGCATATACCGGCTACCATTACGCATTTTGAGAAGGAAGGGGAGTTGCAAGATGGGATGAGGGAGAAGAAGTGTGTAAAAGACATTAGAAGAATTACAGAAGTTTGTGGCGGCTGGCAATCCATTTACCCTGAAGTTCTTTTAGCTGTTCCAATCAGTTCGTGCAGGACTCCATGTCAAGGAAAATAGACTCTTATAAGGAGAAGCTTGATAAGAAATTGAAACACGTGAAGATCTGGAGGAGAATGTCAAATGTCTTGTTTGCATCTGTTTTTGTCTCTGTCTTGATTTTCACGGTAGTAGCAGCTGCCAATGCACCACCTGTTGTAATTGCTTTGGCCAGTGCGCTAACCGCTTCAATGGACTCGGTGGGAAGCTGGTGTAACTTGGTTTGGAATCAGTACCAGGAAGCATTGAAGGAGAAGAGGGAGTTAGTGAACTCAATTCATCGTGCAACTTTCATTACGATCGGTGACATGGAGAATGTAAAGGCTCTTGACGAAAACTTTATAGTGAGAATCGAGTCACTCTTGAAGAATGCAGAGTTTGCTATCACGGAAGAAGGCTTTGCAAAACTCATGATGGATGAGATCAAGAAGACGGTGGCGATGTTCATGGAAACCTTGGAGGAATCAGATGGCCAAGCTCGTAGCTGTCATCGCCACATAATCCAAGGAAGGACTGTGATTTTGAAGAGGATCAATTATGCCAGACAATGAAGAACTCCTATGTTTATTATGCTGACTGCCCGGCTTGCTTTGTAACTGTAAGCTAACGCATAGGTTTGATTTATTTGGATTCGACCCAGGAAACTGAAATTTGAGCAGAAAATGATTTACAAACAGATGGATCATGCAAAAACTTGAACACAGACTGAGATGATAAGTGGTGAGATCTCTGGTGATTGATCAATCATTAAAAAAGAAGAAGAAGCAAATACCAAACAGCGTGTTGTTTATGGTATTGTAACCATCCGGGTTGTGTAACTCGTTGAATATATAAAAAGAGAAACTTATGTGACTGTAATAACTTCTTTACTTAGTTGATTACATTCATCAATGCACTGTAGGCATGTTAATAGTCTGCTTTGCTGTCTTCAGTTAATGAATAGATTGACCAGCTTCATGAAATTTTAAGGGTGTATAACACAATATTATTGGTGGCTCAAGAGATAGTCATGCGTTTGACACTAGGAATTGCTGTAGCAAAAGTATTTGTCCATGGATTTTTGTCAGAAAGTGAGAAGGGCAAGTGGATAGCTTCTCTTCAGTAATTCTCTGTTGGGAGACCTATGACTCTTTTACAACAACTTGAAATACTCAACATGGGACTCTGCTCAAGAAGAGCTAACAAAACTAAATATCAATTGGGATTCTTTTACAGTCAACCAACTACTTAAAACCCATCCACCAAGGGAAAAGGCTTGCCTTAGTTTTAAACGACAGTGAATCAAAATAAACCTCACGTTTTCAATGTCTAGTGCTTCAGTTACTGGACCCTCTTAAAATCTTGGCAAAGCTTCTGTTACTGTCCTGGTAAACTTGGTGATGGTATGTACATCACCTTTGTTTTTTGATGGATCGTTTGGAAATGCCAGACTAATGGTTTTGAAAGCTTTTTTTAGGTTTTTTTTTGTCAAAAGGTAGTGCTTACTTTGGAGGAAAAGCATCTGCCTTATGACATGAAGTTTGTTGATTTGGGTAATAAACCTGAATGGTGAGCATTTTAAGCCATTCCCCTGTGTTCTTAAATTATGCAGTAGTAAAATTTGTCCTTGCTATTATGCCTTGAAGGAATTACAATAGCACTGCCTTCTCATAGAATGTATCGATCGCGGCACTCCATAACATCATATTATAGTTCCGTGAATTTAGTCTCATGCTTCAAGGAATCCTTGATGCAATGTCAGGGAAGGCTGGTGTAAAATCCTAAAATGTTATGTGAAAAACACAGTTCATTTTGTAAAACAGGAATTGTATTTCTAAAATGGGTTCAAGGAATTGTAGAAGTTTTTGGATGAGACAACAAAAACTCCTTGAAATTTACTATTTGTAATAAAATGTTAAGATAATATTAAAAAAAAAATTCAACCAAATAGCTTAATCTATTAACCAATTAAATCTGATAGTATTTCATCAAAAAAATTCAAAGTTAAAAGCTATCTATTCTGATGGAGTAATCTATCAAATCAGTATATCTCAACAAATCTTTGAGTTATTTTTAAACTGGTGAGACGATTTCTATTTATGGGAGGGATGGTTGAAAATTTGTTTTAAATAAACAAATTATGAGTGAATAAAAAATAAATTTCAAAAACCTTTGATTTTCCCACTCAAAGAACCTTTGGTTTTCTCACTTAAAGAATCATTGATTTTTTTAGATTTAATTCTTAATTTATAGTAGTTATTCAATGGTTGATAATGATGTAAATTAATTATTTAACCTTTTAACTTTTCAAATTCATTATAAAAAGAAGGGGGTGAAGGAAGAGTTTAAACAAAGTGTTTTTCAAATTTTTAGACACTCTTCCTCACATTATGTTTTAGTGTTTTATTTTCATTAAATGCTTTAATTTTCCTCCCAAAATCTAGAGCATAGGTTCATATTATTAAAAAAATATTTAATTTTTATATTATTTGGTTCAAGATCTTGGTTTAGAAGTGCATATAAACTAAAATGGTGTTGTTTGAATCTTGATAATCATTTTCCAAACATCTTAATTAGTTGCACAAGTGAGGAGCTTGCATGAGTGAGGAATAATAAAACTTTAACGACAAATAATTTATCATTGACAATAACAAAAAATTCATTACTTTAAAGTATTTTAATAAGTAAATACCCTTCCTGTTTTTATTTAAACATACTGATTTAAGTTTTTTATCTTGAGTTTATAGATTTAAACATGTATAAATTTTAGTCTTTCTTCCGACATCTTTTATTTTGGATGTCTTTGTAACGATAAGCTACTAATATTATTTTTTTTTATTACAGTATATTTGTAAACTAGTTTGATATATTTTCAAACTTTGATGTGCATGATGGAACAGACAATTAAAGAGCTGTGGGATTGTCTAGTAATGGGAATTAGATGAGTGGCAAGACAAAGCACTTGCAGGGCACCCAAGAAAGCGCTTTTGGTCTTCGATTCTGGGTGCATTAGGCATCTGTTGTCGATCTGGAGAACGTGTTCATGAATATTTATAACGATGATTATACTTTTTAAAGGCACTGACAGAAGAGTTTGTTCAGAAAACAAGATTAGCATGCAGTGAATGCTTGAATCGGTCCATGGCAAATTGATTTTGCTGTATATAAAATTGAAATTCTCATTTGGATAAATGAGGGCGTCCAAAAGAGATTAGGACTTCTTTTTATTCAAATTTCTGCTCGTGGAACATTGCTGACTGACTCAATGCAGCCTCTGATACAACTCCCTTGGCCATTCCCCCCTCTCATTGTTTTGTTTTCAAATATTGCTCAAAATTAACTTTTTAAAAATAAAAAAAATATTATTTTAATATTTTTTTAATAATAAATACTTTAAAAAACAATTACATCAAACTTCTCAATGCATTTCATATAGCCTTGTCGTATTCTCCGACCACAGAAGGACTTGTTTACAAATTTCCATGACGAGAATTGCTGGAATCTTATCTATGATCGATGCCATCACTCATCCTAATTAGTGTACTAATTAAACAAGCATTCTTATTAATTATTATATGCATAGTTGTTTATTAATCAAAATGTCATGCCACCAACCTTCATCAAGCCAACTCGAGGCCATATTTTGCTGAGTCAGTACCGTACAATTTTGACAAGGTCCTCGACCACAGGTCATAAAATCCCTACAGCTTCTTTAACCATCCAAACCTTTCATTCGCAGAACAGCAGCAGCAGCAGTCAATGTGAACACCTACTCTATTGCTTTCAAGTCAATGCTATGCTAACAATAGCAGATAGACATCCAAGTGTACAACAAGAGACGAAACTATGTGCTTAGAATCAAATTCAAATCCCGTCTTGTTTTACCTTTCGGCTCAAGAATAAAAAAGGGGGAGGTAGAAATAGCTCTATCAGTTTTGATAATTTTACTACCAAAAATTTATGTAGTTATTTACGCTAATGATCTATTTGTGATTATTTTACAAATAGGATCATTGACAGAAACCATCCTTCAAAAAATACTTGTTAGTAATTTCTCGTATGTTAACAAGTCCGTCATTAATAAATTTACCGATTGCTTTATAGGCGGAAAATACAAGCTAAAAAAAATAACCTGCTTCATTCCATCGGTAAAATTACATGTCACAGATAGAATGCATCGATCGGTAATTCTGTCGGTGAGTTAATAATTGTAGTGATATTTACAATATTTTTTTCCACCTCTTTTGAATATACCGACCGACTTATTTTATCGGTACATTAACAGTAGAAATGATATTTACTGTAATTATTTTCCAACTCTTTGGAATATACCGACGAACTTGGTTCGTCGTTAATACCTTCTTTAATTATTTAAAAATATATTTTAAAAAAATTGTTGAAAAAAGTAGAAAATTAATTAAAATAATATATAAAAAATATATATAAAAACAAATTATCTTAATATAAAATCAAATATTTATACAATATTAAATATTTTTACGTTCAAATACAATAAAACTAAAATAGATGCTGCGCTGGAGAAAGAGGAGGAGGAGGAGGCTGGTCATCACTGGGACTGCAAGGTCAATTAGGATAATCACCATTGAGTCATTCATATATTTTTTTTATTAAGATAGGTCATACATTCCTGCACTCCTTGATTTAAAATCGCCGCGAACTCCGGTGTTTAAATGCTCAGAAACGATTGCAAGCATCCAACGATGGAAACACTACGAGCCGTCTGCAAGTTCTCGACCATAGTGTTAGAGAGTTCATGCACCTGATTTCTATAGACAAACTATTCAAAAGAATATATATAAATAAAAATTTTATATGGTTGTTTATGGTTAGTATTTTAGAATAAAAAAGATAAAAATGTGTTTAGTTGAAAAGATAAAAATAGATATATAAAATAAATTTCTTTCAATGATACTTTTAGAATTAATTTCTGATGATGTCCTAAAAATCCAAGTAGCTTGAGAATAGGGATCCCGGGTTGGATAATCGATTAATCAATTGGTCCTACCTATCTCATTTATTCTTCCTAGTCATAGTGGTTGATAACTTATATTTGGTGCTTTGGAGTTACTGTGTTTATATAGCTTGGATACTTATTTTAATTTCAGGTTTATAAATTTTGAGTTGCGAGAACAATAATATTGAAAATGAAAGCATCGTTGAGATCGGATTGTAGTGTCTTAACTGTAGGCACCTCATAATCTAACCCAATTCAATCATCACCAGTCATTAAGGAGATAGTTGAGCAACGAGTTGGTTCTTTATGGGTCGAAATGAAGGCAAAGTATGAAACACAAGGAAATAAGCTAGAGGAGATCATGGAAAAGTAGGAAGCATACTTTTCCAATCATTATCTTTCCCCTTACGGACTTTCCCGAGATAGTCCTCTCCCTTCACCTGCAGCTGAAGCTTGCAATTGATTTGTTTATACATTTATAATTGTTTTTTTTATGTTATATAAGATTTGTTTTTCAATTTAAATTAGTTTTTTTATGTTGTTTAATGTTATTATGAAATTGTTTTATAACATTTAAAAAAGAACATTTTTTTTAATATCGATGAAATTTCTATCGGTAAATGATTAATATTTTCAACAAAGAATTACAAAGAACTATAAATTGTTTTGATTCACCCCGACAAAATCACCGACAAAATATGTCGTTGGTGTTTTGTCTGAGAAATCGTCAATGAAACAAAAAGATTGCCGGCAAAAGTATCCGTCTGAATTCCTTTGATAATATTCATCAATGAATTTGGCAACACATATTGTTTGGCTCATTTTTTAAGAACCGACTACAATAATTCATCGTCGTTATATCTATTAATATAAAAATCATCAATAAAATCATAGACAAATATGACATCAGCAACGAGATATTTTCTGATAACACATTTCCATCCATCAATTTGTCAATGATTTTTATATTAATAGAATTAGTGTGTTTATTCCGACGGAACATATCGTTGGTGTTTTGAGTTTTTGTGGGTATGATAAGTGAAAAACATTAGAGAACTTTGCTTGGTCTAAGCAAGAGTCCACCGCAGAATATGCGCAAGGCAATAATGCCTAAGAATATATGCTATTCAACCTGATTGATGATAAGAGATCAGAACGCGGAGAAGCTTGTGCGATCAGATTGCAATACATGCATTTTCGTATGGATAAGGCAAATTCTCAATTATTATTGCCTAGTTGCAAAATACCTCCAAGTCAAATGGTTAGAAGCAGAATTCCTTATATTATTCTTTCTTTCAGCAGCATTCCGTCTTAGCATGCATGTGGCATATGTAGCTTCTTAGTTGTTCAAGTGCCATAGGAGCATATTTGTAGCTTCAACTATTTCCCGTGCACGTTGTTGAATACAAACAATTTCATATTTAGGCTACTTGTTTTGGATTCGCTCATGACTCGTCGATCCAAAGTTAAAAGGGTTCTCATGGATCGATCTGAGGTTTCCCTACTGTGATAGAAAGAAATGAAAAAAAAAAAACTGATGAAAAAGTTTAATTTATAAAGATTTTTTTAAAATTCTTTCTAACGCAGGTACCAAAGGAATACTACGTGCATTGAACATGATAATAAACGAGTAAAGCATTACATACTCAATGTTGGATTAATTCTCTAAATTCTGAGGTTGATATTTCCTCTACGTTTGATGTCTAAATTTTTTTAAATAATATTAGTTGCCATTTCACTGTCCTCCTGCCTCTCTACCTACGTAAAAAGAATGGTAGCAAACGTGAAACTTTGAGAATATTCCAATCCTCAGATTTGAAGGGCAAGAAAAAAAAATTTGTCTCGTAGAAAGAAACTCTGTTTATCTCTCTCTAGGTATAGAGCCTCACATTCCAACTACAGGAATAGACAAATGGGCACCCAAAGCACATGCCCTGTACACCACTGACTGGGGCATTATTGGTTGATAATACTTGAGGAATCCTTTGGTGGATTCCATTACCATGCCTAGAAATGATGATGTGCCAACCAGTGTGACATTTGCGGTTTTTAGAGGTGAATTTTACCCATTGAAAAAGATTTGGTACCAGCTGGGAAGAAAATGGGAGTCCTATAACTACTGTGAGCATGTGATACTGTGCTAGCTAGGAAGGGTTCACAGGTAAAAACAACGTCCGATGAGAATGGGAGCACCCAATCCGCTAAAATTATTGCAGAAATTGTGTTTACGCTTTTGGTTTTTTGGCAATTCTCGTTAAGTTAGCCATGAACCTGCTGGATATTGCGATCTCAACCTGGAATAGCTGTAGCGCCTAGCTTGTTGAATATTGTGCCTAGCTGAAGTTTCTTAAATTATTGGTAAATAAACGTATGATCTCCCCTTTAAATGAGGCCAAAATCCGTTCTCGTAGTGGAAAATCCCTTAAAATTTGTTTCAATCGACGCCTATCAAACCATAGATTTGAAGGTTTGTTTACTTTCTTTGATTTTTATATCTAACCATTGAGGTGAAACACCTAAGAAAATTTATTTCTAAAAAAACAAATCAAATTGATGCCAAAGTGCACTATTAAAATTATTTAAAGACGATTGATTATTTTGATTGACTTGTAAGTTTGATTCAAGAAGATATACCTTCAACCAAGAAAAATAAAATAAAAATAAAAAAAAGAGACTTAACATTTATTTAATTGTGTATTTATTTTTTGCAATATTTTTAGGAGGTTTTTTTTTTTAGTTTGAAATATTACACAATGATTACACATGCTTATCGAATGGTTAGTGTGCTTGGACCAATGAAGTTGCTTCAGCAATTTAATCAGCTAATTAAAACGTAAATCATGCTCCATTCTATTAGTTTTATAATATTAACCAAATTTCCTTCACATAATTAAATAACCTCTTAAAGATCATGTCAAGTAAACATCATATGAATAATTTATTTATTTATTTATTTATTTTACAAACGTGTTTGGTAAGGGTTTGTAGAGGTTGATGGCTTGATATGTTAATTAATTGTGATGGAAAACCTATTTATCTATGACTTAAATTAAAATTTCTGGCCTTATCACCGGATGTTCGAGGTCGTGATCAATCAGATCTTCCCAAAGAATTCATGTGTGTGAGTTTCGCTGATTTGATAAAACACTTTTGTCTATAACTTTAATTATATATATTTTTTCAATCGGCTACAAGTCCTTGCTATCAAAATTCTTTGTTCTGATAATGTTGACTATAGCTTTTTTATTTTGGACTTGATTGCTTATATTCTGAAAATTTTACTAAATTTCACACTAAAAACAAAGTTAAATTGGCATACCAAAGGTTGGCAGAGACTATATTTCTATATATAATTATAGAAAGATAATTATTATATACGCAATTTCTACATTTTACTTTCTATAAAGAATATTGTATAAAATGTATTCGAATTAAAAAATTATTTGTTATTTGCACGAACATTTTTCTTTTGAGTTATTTTCCATGGTTTTCCTCTTGCTTTTATGAACTTCAACCCCGATATAAAAGAGATTAATAAAAACCACAAAACTAAATATTTTTTTAAAAAAATTTAATGTTGATAAAATCAGAAAAGAAAATAAAAATAAAATAAAGAACGTCATAATCTGAATTAACTTTTCAAATCAGTGACCCGAATCATTAGACCGAAAACAACATACATGGAAAAACCACAAATTAAACCTAATTTTCAGCAAATCAAATGTGGAAGGATGAAATTTAAAAAAAAATCAATTACATAAAATGGTTTAGATTTTTTTAAAAAAAATAGCAATTAAAGAATGATGGTCAAAATCAAATAAAAAATAAATTAGAGGGCGACAAAAAAAATTTGATTGGAGGGTTAAATTGAAAAGAAAAATAAACAGAACAAAATAAAAAAAAATCAAAAGAATGAGGACCAAATAAAAAATAATACATCATTAACTTGGATTAAATGATAAAATTAAAAACATCAATTTCTTTACAAAAAAACCACGAAAAAATAAAAGAAATAAAAAGAAGATGAATTAAATTGGAAAATTTTATATATGATAAATTAAAATTGAAAGATTAAATTAAAAATAAATAAAAATGTAACAAAATATTCAAAAAATTGAAATATAATAACAAAGAAAGTCATCCTGTATTTTTTAATTAGGATAGAAAAAGAAAAAAACAATTGACCGGTGATGAACTGCCACCACTGCTAGTTTGAGCCTTCATACATGGTATTTTTGCCTTCAAACTTAAGTTTTTTTTTTTTTTTTTAAGTGGAGTAATTTTGTCATCACAAGCATTAAAAAAATGAAAGCGGTGTCGTTGGACAGGTTAATTATGTACTGTACCCCTTTATTATGTTAATATTTAAGTCCGTTGTCTTGAAATATCAATTAATTTGATAACGTATCATGTCAGATTTTAGAAGGGCGAAACGTGTTCAATATAATCGGGAATAACAATTTAGTATATTAAAACCCGATTTTCTCAGTTTCTTGATTTCTTATCATTTTATAATTAATTAATTAATTTTTACTAACTGTTTATTTGTTTTCCATAGAAAAAGTTAAGTGGATCTCTAATTATGCTATCAAGCAATTCTTAATAAACCAGATAATAATTCAGAAAACTCAAAATCAAGTTTGATAAAATCTTAATTCAAATGTAACTTTATATCTAAAAATTAAAAAAAAAAAAAAACTTAGATCTAAAAATAACATTATATCTAACTATGTAAAGGATGTCACAAAACCATTTAATCTTTAAAATCATATATCTAACGTTTTCTTCATCACGAAGATATCTAGCTTGTTAATTATATAGATGTGCAATATTTTCTTTCCTTGAAAGAATCGACTTTACAGATTTTCTTACCAAACAGCACCTTATTCGACTCCAATATCTCAGCAAGAAAATTTCCATTCTAGCTAGCCTTCATCAAAATTTGAAATTACTAATAATTGGAAGTGTAATAGTAGTTTGTTTTTTAAAGTGTTTTTTACTCGAAAATACATTAAAATAATATTTTTTAAAATTATTTTTGACATCAGCACATCAAAATGATCTGAAAATAATAAAAAAAAATATTAATTTGAGGACAATCCTTCTCTCTTTATACCCTGTTTATTTTTGCGTTTCAAATTAATATTTTTTTAAATATTTTCAAATCATTTTGATACGCTGATATCAAAAATAATTTTTAAAAATTAAAAAATATATTATTTTGATATATTTTTAAATAAAAAATATTTTAAAAAATAACTATAACTACATTCCAAATATATGAATATATGTTAGTGTGTAATTGAAGTACCAAGCACATTACTTTTCTTTGGCGTGTCCACAAAAGAAAATATTTCATTACTTGAGCGTAACACCATAATATTGAGGGCATTAACCCATACCTTCAAATTAACTCTTCATAGAAGTAAATGAGTCAATTAAATTAAATTAAATGCCTTACAACATGCACCTCTTGGCAGTAAAGGATGATTTATTATGAAGATTTTATAATCAGATTCATGGACGACGAAATGGAATAAGAATAATCAATTGATTATGGTGGGATTGGGATAAATTGACCATCATCATATCATCTTTCAAAAGATCAAACGTTGATAATTTTATAATCCACCACAAAGTGGAAATCGGATAATGATAAAGTTTTCAAGTCTTAGTCGGTATTTGAGAGTATGATTAAGGTTATTTTTCAAAATATTTTTTATTTGAAAATATATTTAAATAATATTTTTTTAAATTATTTTGATATGAGCATATCAAAATGATCTAAAAACATAAAAAAATTAATTTAAAATAAAAAAATTTAAATTTTTTCAAAAAAAATTTTAAAATATAAAAATTAGTGTCATTATGACAATAAAATAAAATGAATATATCAAAAAATCTTGGAGTGATTAGAGAATAACTAATTATTCTGAAATAAACACAAATAAAAAATAAAAATAAAATCGGGTTATAAAATTGATTTTTTATTATTTTTTTAAGTGAACACAAAATGTAATTAATTGTATTTTACTAGCACCATAAAATTTTTCATGCCCAACAAAATCCCATCAAATAGCATAAATTTTAATATCTGTAGCATTAATTTTATCCCTCTAAGAGTAATGAGAAATTTGCTTGGAACAAATCCTACTTTTATGGATATGTTCGTAAAAAAATATGTGGCGACACGTTTGCGTGAACGCAAAACAGACCCCATCGACCAACCACATCCCAAGCAACCAGGCTCATCTGAGCTGTCCGCTTCCAATTTTCCCGTCCCGCAAACAACCCTTATAACATGTAAGCAAGTCTATTTTAAGTTTTATATTTACCAGATAACCATTTCCTGCTCTCTTACACGTGTTGAGCATGATCATGCCACGTCAGTCATACGAAGTTTAATTTCAAGTCAACATCAGTGCCGGCTACCTCTTACCAGTTTTCTTATGATCAGACGGTGCTTGCCGGTGTTAGTTAGGCAATATTAGCCAACACGTGTACGGTGTTTAAGCATGGGCGGGTGATACTTCTCCTCGTGATTTGGGCCCCATGTCTTTAACTTCTCAATTTCTCGATGCGAATATATTTCAAAAGAATGGGAGCACGGAAACAAACTAGTCCGCCATGTCCAAAACTGTTTTCAATACAGTCCCTATGATGCAATCTTTTATTATTTTAAAAATTAACATGAAATCTTAATTAATTGGACGTTGTTCTAGTAGAGGAAGTTCATGAATCATGTGATACGTTGGATCCAACTATAATATAATTAACATTTTCTTTTTTGGAGATCATTTTATTGAATTGATTTCATGTTTTTAATTATAATCACATGACAAACATATGATATGTAAGAAACTTAATGTAAGATTTAATTGAGTGATTAACATGTATTGTATGAGCAAACACACAATTTAAATTTAAAATCTAAGGATCACATGATAATAATTTTTTTTGAAAAGTTTTTGAATTAATTTTTCTTTTGTCTTAGCAAAAAGATTTATCCCTAAAGACTAACATAAAATCTAAAAATACCATGTTATCATAAAAAATAATAAAAATTATAAATACAAACTAAACCATCAAAATATATGGT
>Ga0325411_1004422_pt1 | contig 15774 bp, 7 predicted proteins | sample PopdelMetagenome_13_FD_206181 | JGI IMG/M metagenome (GOLD analysis project Ga0325411, IMG submission 206181) | Populus deltoides microbial communities from Bellville, Georgia, United States - Xylem-PdIQD-R4 | ecosystem: Host-associated > Plants > Phyllosphere > Stem > Wood/Secondary xylem... | reverse complement strand
GAGAGAGAGAGAGAGAGAGAGAGAAGGGAGAGGGAGAGGCGGCATGGGAGGAGAGTGGGATGTGTATATATAGAGAGGTAACAGAGGTGGTTTATAATGTATAAAAATAATATATTCTTTTAATTTTTAAAAATTAGTATTAAATATTTAAAAATAAAAAAATCATTGAAAATAAAAAAAAAATTAAAAAGTACTGTAAAGACAGATATCAAATAAAAAAAAAACAAGGGTAGACATGAAAAGGTGATGAAAGAAGAGAGGGGGGGGGGGGGTGGAGAGAGAGGTACAGGTAGGGTACTTGCCAGGTACAATTAGCGAATAACGGAGAAAGATGTTATAATAATGTTTTTTTTAGTTTCTGTAATGATAATTTTTTTTCTGGGAACGAGACAGTTTTTTTATAGAGGAATTGGTTAGTGGGGTGAGAGAGACAAGAGGCTTTTTGTGTGATATGATATTAAATTATGGAAGCTGACTTGTCTCAGTGGCTGATCTCAGTTGGCAGTTGGAGAGGTGCGAAACTTGAAAGATTTCTAGATAAACACAGCTCCGGCACTATATATATATATATATATATATATATATATATATATATATATATATATATATATATAAAATCAATTTTTAAATTAAACATAAAAAATATAAAATGTATTTGATCAATATGTTCAATAAAATTAATCAATCATTAAATATGTCAAAACTAAAAGAGTTAATAATAATAAACAAAAATTAGATCGATATATTAGACGATGAAAAAAAATACAAAAACCTTATTTTCCAACTTGACTTGCTTTTAGTATCTTCGATTCTATTTTTATTATGTACTTATATGTTTTTTTAACTAAAAATAAAAATTGAATTGAAATATAATAACCTACATAATTCCTTTTTTTTTTTATCTATCTAGCGTTATCATATGTTATGGTCCTTGGTCCATTAGATGACTCGAGTTTCAAATCGAATCATGTAAATTATGGTTTGGCACGTTTCGTTTGATCAAGTGAGTCCAAACACAACCTGATCACCATGTTCAAAACTCAATCTAGCTCCAAAAAAAAAATTTAACTAACTCGGTCTAGCCATTTATCTATTTCATTTCCCTTTCCTTATTTTCTCCATGGTTAGGCTTTCATTAAACTTAAGTTGGATGAAATTTTGGACCAAACTGAAAAGATATAAAAGAATCAAAGATCAAATTAAAAAATAAATTGAAGAGTTATAAAAGCATTATGAACCAAATAAAAAAAATCTAATGAGGGACTAATTTTTTTAAAAGGAAATGGCTGACTGAGAGACCAAATCAAAAAATTAAAGAGTTATAAAAGAATTAGGGATCAAATAAAAAAAAATCTAATGAGAGACCAAAATTAAAAAAATATGGATGATTCGTGCAACACACACGTCAACGTGTAAGGGAGACAATCGCGTTTGGGTAGTGCGAGCGACCTCATCCGAGCTTCGATGTCGGTCTTCCATGGTGTTGCTAAAATCGGATGGATAGTGACTCTCTCCTATGGCACGCATGTCAAAAAAGCAGTCACAACATGGCTCTGACAACCTTTTTCTTTCTTTCCTTTTCTTTTCTCGTTTCCCTCTCCTCTTCGATTCCCATGCCTATCATGAACAAAAGACACTATTGTTGACATCGATAATAGTTGGTGGAAGAGGCCACAATGTTTCTTCTATATAGGAATTTTTTTATAAAAAAAGATTAATTTATAGGATAAATTCAACTAAATAATAGACTAATATAATACAATTTAACATAAAAATTTGATCTCACCAAATAAAAGACATCATAATTCAATTTTGAAAATATATTCAGATTTAATTTAAAAATAATAATATGAGGATTCAAATTCAAATCTTTTTAACTATTGATTTTACTTTTAACACTACCAAAAAATTAACAAATACAAACAAAAATACCGATAGCTAAATTTTCATCGGTAAATTATAGTGAAATTTATCAATGAAATAATTTCTCGTTATGTTCCTTGATATACACTGATGATAACTTTTTATCGGTGTATACCAATGGAATTATTGTGGGAAAAGAAGGAATAAAAAAAAAGCTACAATGACATGTTATTTTTACATACAATATTACCGATAAAAAAAATCTATCGCTAATATTCGTCTATAAATATGTTCATAATATTTAAATTATGACCTAGCAAGCGATCCCCTTGTTCCCCTCCCAAATTTTTTTTTCCTCTATTTTTCTCTGCAAAAAATAACATAACACCTTATTTTCCAATCAATAAATCCGCCACCCTAACACTTAGTTTGTTAACATCCCTATTTTGGTTCAGTTTTTTTTAAAGACTTCACACATCAAGTTAGCAAAACTATCTATTTTTTGTTCAAACTCAATTTCAAAATGTTATTTTTTTATATATTTTTGTAGTGTATGTAGTTTGTGTTGTTCTAGGATTAAGACAACACAAACACCTAAAAGAGGAGTGAATTAGGTATGCAAGGTAAAACAATAAATTAAAAAAAAATTACCTAATAACATGCAATTCTAAACACTCAACCAAATTCAAAAGCAATAAATAATATAAATGCAATAATTAAAGAGTGAGAGTTTAGAGAGATTGCACCAATATTTATAGAGATTCAACAAACTTCCTACTTCTCTCCTTGAACTTTCATTCAAGAGTTTCATTGTCACACACCAGTTTTCTTAGTTGGTGAGACCAAACATTTACATGTTTTTTTTGTGGGTGTAAGATTATAACCAATCCGTTTGCGGGTTTAAGACTAGAATACCTTTCACCCATACTTGTTAAATGACAAGTATTAAATCACTCATAATTTTGTCTCTAAGAGATTTTCACAAGTGTTTAGAGTGTCACTCATACTTTTCACAATATACTTTCTTGGAGGTCATGATCAATTTTAAAATTCTAGGTATGATAAGTCTAGTATTGTTTGGCAAAACCCAATTACAAATTCTTGATAAGCGAAGTTGATAACTATTATGTTTACAAGTTCTTCGTTCTTGAAATAGAGTTATGCATGTTAATGTTTAATCGTAGATGAAGAAGCAAATGCAGATGCAACGAGGCTTTTTGATCTTTTAAAAGACTCCAACAAACTATTATGGGATAGGTGCACAAATCACAGTAAATTATTGGTTATTGCATATGTGTTTACCATCAAGTCAAATCACAAACTGAGTGAGACTGGTTACAACAAAATTGTCAAATGAGCAAGAAGCATTTTACCTGAAGGGAATAGACTGAAAGAGAGCTTCTATGCTACTGAATCCATGATGGAACCCCTCGACTTAGGATACTATAAAATTAACATGTGTTCAAAATTTTGTATATTGTATTACCTTGAAAATGAAGATTTAATCGAGTGCAGAATCCGTGGGCATTATCATTATAGAATCAGATTGATGGAGCTTTTTGTATAAACTCACATGCAAAATGATGACCATTAGAAAGAGGTGTAGTAGCTTGTGGATAGCCGAGTTCAGAAGTTTGTGGAATGTTGGATTTCAACAATTTAATTTGTGAAGTTATTATTTTTTGAATTAGTTGATTTTTTTTGAATTATTTTTTTAACACTCGATTATAAGAGAGATACAAGGATGATTCTTTGACCCATTCAAAACTCGATCTGGATTTGTAATTGAAGGCAAGATCATACGGTGAACTCGATATAAATTGGGTTTATGGTATCTCATACACTACAATTGAGAAGTTGCAGACGGTCCAAAGTGTTTTAGTCATTAGATGCTCATAATTGGTTTTAAGCACTCAATCTATGGAGTTCCAAGTGATTTTAAACTAAAAAATTGAAGCTTGGACGACCCATCTTACTGCTTAGACAAAACGACTTAGTGGTGAGTCCACCGAAATTCAACAATTATACATGAAGCTAAAATCATACATGGGTGGTACATGCGGTCCACCTTATCGCCTCCTCGATCCTGAGGAAGACCCACCACCTCCTCCTGCTCTTCCTTGAGCACCTCTCTTCTAGATGAATTATATTTAAACTGATAAATTTTTAAATCTATAATAAATATTTGATTTTTTTTTATTTTAATTGCTTTTAATTTTTTTTCTATTCTGTTTATTAAATCTATTTTCTTAACAAAATATTTAAACAACTTACTAATAGAACAAGTCCTTTGAAAAATTCCAGAGAGTTGGAAAAAAATTACAGGAAATGTCACTAACACTATTTAATCACCAACGAGTTAATTCCATCAGTAATATGAAAATAAATCACTGATGAAATTACAAATGGTTTTTTAATTTTTTATGCCATCTTCACCGATGAAAATACTGACAAAATGATACCGGTAATTTTTTTTTGCTTTGCGCGCTTTTTCCGTCTATATCCATTGGTTATATTACTGATGGAATGATCGATAAAAAAAATTACTAATGATAAGTTTTTCAATGAATAATAACTGTCAATAACTGTGGTGGTAAAAATAATATCGATGGATCACTATTCTGTCGATAAAATGTAAAATTTTGGCGGTTCAAAATCTAAAAACAAAAGTTGATGAAAATTAGGAAGTCAGACATGTAAATAGAACTTTTTTGGGATTCTTCTTACTGCTTTTTATTTTTATTATTATTATTATTTTAAAAGGTCAATAGAAATAGAAATTGAGCTTACAAATGGTGATTGGAAAAGCTTTCTATGAAACTATATATTTCAACATCTAAAAATGAAGTTTGTCCATGTTTTTATTTAAAGATCTCCTAAGATATTTGTCAATTTTTCAAATGAAGTTTATGAAATGATACAAGTTTTCAATCTTATCATCAATAATTTGGTTAATTACTCTCTCATGAATTGAATGAACTTGTATATTTATCAAGACGTGGATAATTCTAAGAATTTGCAAGATAAAGCAAGAAACATATTTTTATTAAATTAAATGTTTTTCGTGATTTTGCAATTGACTAATATTAACAAGAGCTTCATATATTGTTTATGAAGCTCAAGAAACAAAGATTTTACTCCTACAAAATGTACGACCCAAGGCATTCTTGATGATAAATTAATTAACATGTGATTTTGCCATGTTATGAAATAAATTAATTAAATGAAATAAATCAACTTTCCATTCTAAGAGCTTCGGGGAAGATCGATCATCAAGTATGAATATTGACGTTACATCGATCTTGACCAAAAACCTAAGCAACTTGGGGGTGGAGACATCAAAATATTAATTTTAATTAGCAAGGATGAACGTGCATCTTCTCTGATTGATTACACCCCGAAATATTCCTTTAATTTAAACACCAACTTTTTATTTTATTTTTATAGTTCTACCAATCATAATATTACAGATCAATTTGTCACTTTTATTTAAATACATGTGGCAATTCTTATCTTTCACGAAACCTTAACTTTAGTAGTAATTATCTGATGCATTATTTATATAAATATTTAGTTTGTAAGGCATTTTCTGAAGTACTCACACTCGTGTATTCATCTGAGAATTAATTAAAATCTTAAAATAAAAGGACTCATTACCTTAATTAATTTTTTTTATTAATTTATATACTTATTTTTTTTATCAATTTTTAAAATTAATGAGCTTGTAATTTTCTTCATTTAAACCAGATTTCGTATAGTCAATTATTCTAGGATCTGATTTTATCTAATTAATTGAAATTTTAAAATAAAAAGAAATGGGGTAATAGATCTAAAATTTGGATAAAATATAAACTTAATAACTTAAGATTATTTTAAATCAGAGAATTTGAAAAAAAATAATAATTTGGACAATTTAAATTTAAAGAATTCTCTAAAATAAGTGTTTTTTTCTTACCCAAATCAACCGGGGACTCGCTTTTAAAAAGTAAGTAGGAACACGAAAGAGGAGAGAGGAAGTACGAAAGGAAAGTGAGAAAAACGATGGCAATTACGCAATCGCCGGATGGGTGTCCTGTCCGTAGTTCGTTGCTAGTACAGTTCCGTGACTCTAATCCTTCTCTCCTTTTTAGAGAACGCCTTCCCTTTTCACTCTTCTTTCCTTACGTGTCACATTAGCCCACAAATTGAATTTGCCACTTCCTTCTCTTCCACACACGCACCTCCCAGTTCGATCAATTTCCAATGCGTGTTGTTTTCTTCACGTTTTAGACTTGAGAGCTGGGTTTGGATAAAAAGAAGTGAGTTTCATGTTTCTTTCTTTTGGGTTTAAAGCTGGGGTGGTGGCCATGGAATCTTAAGCAACTTGGGGGTGGATACATCCCACATGAATGAATGAATAATGTCTTTCATATTTGTGCACGGAACCCCATGCTTGGCCAACGGTTTTGGTCTCTCTCTTCTTCCTTTTTCTTCTCGTTTTTGTAAAAGGAAGTTAGTTCGGAACATCGTGTGGCATTTGAGGTTTCGTTTCACGAGTTTTAGCTTGATCGAAAAGATAAATATATCAAAATTCACTCAATCGAATTGATGCCTCGAGTATTTGGGTGCATTGGATACGGAATTGGGTTCTCAAAGTTCAACAATTTTCTATTAAAATGAGTGAATTTGAGCAAAATTAGTAATTTTTGTATGAATCAATTAGATTGTAATCGTATCTCATAGGTAGAGATATGAATGAATTATAGCATTAGCTGCTCAATAAATTTGTAAGTGGTGTAGAATTTGTTCCGTTAATGGAAATGAAAATTAATTTATGATCTCTCATTATGATTTGCAATAGGATATGAGATCATAGGGAACTTTGAAGGAAAAAAAACATGGTTGTTAGTTGATGATGTTTCAAAATCCAATATGTTTAGGGATGATGTTTGTCAATGTTTGGATAGTGAGTAATCATATGTTCACGTTAATATTCTCTTCTCGCTCACAAAGTAGATGGTTGGTGGTAAAAACCCTAATACCTACAAAATAGTCCGTTTTGGTGGGATTTTGGGTTGACCCTCTGAAGATAAAGTCAGTGATTTTTAGTAAAGAGTTGTAATAAATAAAAAAACGAGCTTTAAATTTTAAGAACAAGAGTGTTTGTTCTTGTTTTTTTATGATAAATACTCTGATAATTAAAGTACGAATGCTTAAAGAATAGAAATTATGAACCATTTATTTGGGTAATTCAAGGGGTATATATAACCCCTAAACCTTGTCATGTTGCTTGAATAGAAGGGTTAGAGTGTTATTTTCTCTTAATAGCATTAATAAAGGATAAATATCCCTTACATATCAAAGATAAATTTTGAACCCTGCTACCTTCTTTTCAAGCCTTTGACATTGCTCCTTCATCTTGCGGCTATCAAACTGAGTCCTATTATTAGTGATCTAGATTTTGGGAATTTAAAATCTGTAAATGATGTTCTTGCATAAGAAAAAGATGATCTTGTTGGTGGTGATATCTACCAAAGCTCTAGAATCGGAGTATATACCAAAAAATTCTCTATAGGTTTCCTTCAAAACATAAGTGCTTTCTCCAGGAGACAAGCACTTTAACAAGGGAGTTAAGAAGTTTGACTGAATTGACCATGTCAACCAGAAAACACCCTGCTACTCATCTAATTAGATGAATGGCCCCATTTCTATCCAAAGGCTACTCCCTAGTAATCAAATAATCTTGAATGAGAGTTCTCTAATCATTCTGTATTAACTAGGGCGACCACTTACCTCCATTCTATACTTGATTTCTCTAAGATTTCAATTCATACCTTTATAGGGAGTTCTACTGAATTAGAGCTTGCCAATTTCAATAAGAGATCTAACATGCAATTCTCTTCCCTTGGAATACGATCAATTGAAATTTCTCCGCCTGTATCTATTAGTTGTACTTGGACTTTCTACAAGTACTTCATCAAAATGGGGTTTCTCATTTTATATGTCCCTTAACACTATCCTACTATCAACTAGAAGTCACTGTGGATATAGAGAGGGAAAACCTCATAAGTTTCTGCTAGGCCCAAACTTGGTAGGAGAGTTTCATACCCTGACATATTATTGGTGCCTAAAAATTCAAATAAAATCCCATACTCAAAGACCTGCCCATGAGGACTCATAAGCACTACCTTAACACCACTTCTTTCTAAATTGGAAGATCTACTGATATATAATTATCAAGAAGAGATTAATTGTATGGATTCTGATGAGATCTCAACTTCACCCGAGAGGATCAGCTACTCAGCCATTAACATAGGTTTGTCCTAGATGTCATTCTCAAAAGAACTTTTTGCTATAAAGTCTACTAAAGCCTACCTTTTAATAATTGGTATTGGTTGGTATAGGTTTCCATATTCTCTTAACTCAAATGCCCATTTCACTAGATCTAAGCGCTCACTAGAGCTAATGCCATCTTTTCCACTTTTAAATATATTATCTCAGCATCATGGAGAGTTCGATTGTAATAGTAGACTGAGCATTGTACACCGTTTTCTTTCCTAACTAATACTACACTAACTACTTGATTAGAAACCCTAAGATAGAGAAACAAACTCTTATTTTCCTTTGGTAGTGACAAGATTTTAAGAGGTAAGAGATAAGTTTTGAACTCTTTAAAAGCTTTTAGCATTCCAGTATCCACTTAAAGTTTGTGATATTCTTCAAAGTCTTGAAGAATGGTAAGTCGCATTCCCCTACTCCACTTATCAAAGCCTTTGAAGCTATTGGCTCAATCAATTACTCCACTTATTAAACCTCTTCAAATATGTTTTGGTGGATCCCTCTCCTGATTGAGTAACAACAAAGAGTTCTATAGATCTTCTTTTGAAGGGTATATTAGTGTTAAACCATGAAACAAGTTTAGAACAAAATGTAATTAAAACTTATTATAAAGCCTAGCTTCAGGTTGTTATATTAGGCTCATGCTGACACGTGAAAGTTGTAGGGAACATCTTACACATAACATCACTGTTTTGGATGACTAACACTCCAAGTTGATATGTATATTTTGGACATGTTCTCGTGGATCTACCAGACCATCCTTATTGTCCAAAGTCATCTTCAGGGATATATACTACTTAAGGATAAAGGTGTTCAAGGCTTGTCTAGATAAAGGTGATCACTTTATCTCATGAGGTTTGTAGATCTCATCTTATATGTATTTACCAGCCAAACTTCTCTTAGATTGTTGTCCAATAGGCTTTGAAGGGTTGGAGGATTCTAGCGTGGAACGACATGATTGATGGTTAACTTTTATCTTATGGTGGTTAAAAGGATCATGTATAAAGTGACCACTTATAGGGAGAGCTTCATGTTGATGAGAACAACCTCTAGAGGGACTAAGAGATCACCAGGGTGGAAAGCTTGTCAAGTATTTTGCCTAGCCTCCTTTGGATAATAATATTATCTTTTAACTGAGGGGACAACTTATGATTGACAAGCTAGGACTAAGGGTGTTACATAATAAGCCAAAACTATCTGGTGTGGTAAGGTCTGAAATTGCTCTTGGGTTACCAACACGACTCGAGTAAGGGCTTGCACTTGGTTGATGGGTTGTTAAAACTCTAATGGAGTAGATGTGCTAGCAACTACAGGGAGGTCCATAACACGTCCTATCCTAAAGGTATCTCGATTGTCTATCATTGATAGCGATTTGAAATGTTAAAAACCAGCTTTGGAAGAACAATTGATGGTTTTTTTATCAGGTTCCTATAGACGGTGTTAATTGATAATGTTCCAAAATCCAATATGTTCAGAGATGAGGTTTTTGAGTGTTTGGACAGTGGGTAATTATACATTCATCTCAATATTCCCTTCTCGAGAGTTTATAAAGTAGATGGTTGGTGGTAGAAGGTCTAAGACTAGTACAACAATCCTTTTTGGTGGGGTTTAGGGACCCTCCAATGATAAAGTTAGTGACTTTTAGTAAGGGATTGTAATAAAGGAAATAACAAAATTTAAATTCTAAGAACAAAAGTGTTTATTCTTGTTTTTATATGATAAATTCTTTGAGAATTAAAATACAAATTCTTATAGAATAAAAATTATAAACCCTTTACCTAGGTGATTCAAGAGGTATATATAACCCTTGAACCTTGTCATGTTGCTTAAATGAAAGGGTTGAAGTGTCATTTTCTCATTATAGTATTAATAAGGGGTAAATATCTTTTACACAATATTAATGTTGATGGAAATATGGTAGGCCCTTAGAAGACTTTTATACATTTGATGGTGTAGATAGATGATCATTCTTAACATTAACATTTTAAGTTAAAAGTTAAGAATAAACAAATAAACCCTTGTGATCCAACATGGGGCCCATAATGATCTCAGGCCCATACCCACTTTGATTTGGCACGATGCCAAGCTCACAAGTGATGGGTCTGGCAATTTATCAGACTCATGTTTGTTTGGACTCAATGCGTAACTAATCCAGAGATGTTGGATATGACAGCTCACTAGACCCATATTTTTTTGAGCTCAGCACATAGCTGAAGCAAGGAAGGCTTGGTCTGGTAATGTCTTTTTAGGCTCAGCGTATAATTATACTCAGAGACATTAGGTCTGACAACTCACTAGACCTATGTATGTTAGGGCTCATCGCGTAGTTGAACCCTGAAATGTTAGGTGTAACATCTTGTCAGATCCACGTGTGTTTGAGCTCACCGCATACCTAAACCCACAAGTGGTGGGTATGGAAGCTTGAGCAAAACAACATCTATTTAGGCTCTACACGTAGCTGATCCTAAAGGTGTTGGGTCTGCAGCTTGCCTTACCCACGTCTATGTAGGTTTTGTGCGTAACTGAACCCAAGGATTTTGGGTCTTATAGCTTGCCAAACCAATGTCTCTTTGGTTTTTGGGCTCAGATCATAACTAAAATTAAGTATTATGAGAGTTAAAAATTATTAAGTATTGCTTACATGTGTTCTGAACCACGTGGAAATTGCTCATCTTGTATTTGAAAAATTTAAGATTCAGTCAGATGTTAATTTTAAGATAGTAAAAATTAACGATGTTGTCTACGAGAAATTATTCAATTTATTAGTTTATGTTAGTGTAAGAGAAAAATTATTTAGAAACAACATGTTAATATTGTACATACCAAATAAAAGGCCTTAATTCATCATAGTTAAATAACATATAATTATATGCATGTCTAAATTTGATTTTTATCAAGTATCTTTCTCTCACTGTATTTTTTGATAAAGGTGATCCAAGATGAGAAAATATTGACAAATTCCTACTCGAAAGCACTTCCCTATCATTATCATGTCTTAAAACGCGGTTGATTCATGTTCTCAAGTGAGGCTCAAAATAATATAATAAATATTGAGATCTCTTCAATAATATAAGCCTCGCATATTGAAGCCTCAACATGTGTCGTGTTTTTAAATTTTTTTTTAAGGTTGAACAAGTATTTGCTTGGAATTAAATGAATGCCTTAAATTAAAAAAATAAAGATAATAGGGATGCATGTGTAATCCCTAAAATCTTAAATAGATACACTTATCTGTATTGGACAAGGCCTTTAAACTTTCCCTCAAACTATAAATATAAAGGTAGAAACTTGTTGAGGTATTTATCTCTAAAACAACTGACTGATCTTTGTGAATGCCCATATCCCTTTTGGTAATAAATCTCAGTAAGCAAGTGGAATGAGTTTATATAAACACATGGCAATTATGACTCTTTATTCCATACAATCTGTCATTCTCCAAATTCACCAATCTAGATATATTCAAATCATATCAATCAGGAAAACGCATACTCTTAAGCCATTAGAAAATAAGTAACTGTGCATTCTTATCTAAGGCAAAGCTGACTTTGGGCTTTACCATCCGTGACCCATCATAAGCCAACTTCATATTCTTAAAGTGACAAAACAAAGGTATATCTATTATAGAATTTATATTGTCATTTGTCTTCCCTTTCACATCCATCATCGTGTTAAAAATATTTTCAAACATATTTGTTTTAATATGCATTACATCCAAATTATGATGGAGGAAATTAGTCTTCCAATAAGGAAGCTCCTAAAAAATACTTCATTTTACCTAATTGTGGGTCCCATCTAAACTAGAAAAAAATTGATTACGAATTGAAAATCAAACACAATGCCTTCGTATTGTGATACCACATCATATAATTTTTGACCTAACAGTACTGGTGGTACAACATCCCTTTCAACTCTGTCTACAAAGAAGTCCCTTTTGCTTTTTCTATATTTGTGATTGGTTGGTAAGAACCTCTTATGGCAATAAAAAAGAAGAAGATGTTTTACCACTATTTATGAAGGTAAAGGCTTTATTATTCTCCATATAGTATGGACATGTTAATTTTTTCATGCGTTCTCCTATAAGAAACTAACTCATAAGTAGAAAAATCATTCGTAGTCCACATTAAAATTGTCTTCATTTAATAATTTTGTTTTCTTTTGAGACATTATATATTAAAATCCTGAATGACCACAATTGATTCAACTCATCATTAAATGATCAAAGACAAACATCTATATTTCTACCTAGACTATTAGGATCAAGTATGATCGTATATAAGAACATGAGTGTCACTAACCAACAAGAATATGGTGCAGCAAATGACCCAAATGGATTGAATCCATCTGTATATAACATAACATGTATGTTTTGTGGTTTTATTGAAAACTAAGGATGCACCTTATTAAACTCCTTCTAAGCTTCACCATTGAAATGGTGTATCAGGACTCCATCCACCGCATCATGTGAATGATACCATGTCATATACTCAAAAGTCTTCAGAGGCATGAATAAGTTTTGCAGTCTAGTAGTGATTAGAAAGTATCTCAGTTTTCTATATACAACAAGAGTTCTTTCTTTACCAGTTTTGGGATTATACCAAGCATGCCTAAAAGTTCTATAATTGGTCAAATCTATATTTTTAGGTAGTACAACATGTAGAAGTTTGGACACATGTTAAGTTTTTGGTATCCTAGGCTAAGGAGTTTCATCAAAGATTTAACAATATAGAAGTTCTCTTTCAACCTATTCCCTTAAGATAAAATGCTTCTCGCCTATTCAATAATTTTTTTAATAAAAGATGTATAATAACAATATCTGGATCAAAAAACATTTATTTTTACACCTCTTACATGGACATCTAATACCATCTCTACTAATATATTTCGGATTAGATAGTGTGTAACTAATAAAATCCTCAACCCATTAAATAATTCATCATGCGTAATCTTTTAGGTGAAACTTAATATATCTAAAAACAATCATCCATTACTTATATCAAACCTATATAGAATATTGATGATAACATTTATTAATTAATTATGTGAACTAAATAAATTAGTTAACACTGGTTTACTCAAACTTATTTAATCTATTTTAATAATACCCTCTAATGATTATCGATTTTCTCCAAAAAAATTCAAATTCCTCCAAATTTACCTAAATTTTCAACTTAACAATAAAATTGATAAAATATAAAAAGTACCTGTTAAATAACCTATTATTTATTTAATTATAAAACACCTAAGTTACAAAATAAAACTCAATTTCATTAAATAACAAACAAATATAATTTTTTAAAATCTCAAATAAACTGAAACATGTACAAATCATACATTTATTCAATAAATTTCTATTCGAAAAAGCTATAAAACAAGTAAACACACAAACAAACTACATAAAAAATACCAAGAAATTAAAATAAAGAATGAGTTACAATAAAAAAATAGATATGTTTGCATACTTGTTGTGGCAGATCTTTAAAAACAAAATTGAACCAGAATATGGAAATTGACAAACTAAGTGTTGAGGTGGCTGAATTTGTGATGATAAGAGCTTGATTTGCAACAAAATAAGATGGGTGTTGTTTTCTCGAGAAAAAGAAAAAAGAAGAAGAAGAAGAAGAAATGGGAGAGGGAAGAGAGGATCTAACAGATTATAACTTAAATATTACCAATAGATACACCGACAAATATTAGCAACGGTTATATTTTATTCGGTAATTTTATCTGTAATATTTTCGATAGAAATAAAGAGAGAATACCCGTCTATTTTTTTCATTCCTTGTTTTCCACTTGTAATTCTCTTAATATTCATCGATAAAAACATCGATGATATGTTCCGCTGATAAACGTCACCGTAATTATCAAAAATATCTTTTTGTCAATATTTCTTTTTATATTTGAGAATTTTTGGGCAAGGGTAGATTTTCCAACTCAACCTTGACAGGTTAGCTTGTACTAGTATAATTGGAAGTTTTCTTTTTCTTTTTCAGCAAATGTTTAATTAATGTGACATGATTGTCTGGTATCCAAGCATTGAATTTGTTTAAGAATGACAACACACCATGTAATTCATGGGCAAGCAACGTTTCGTATCCTCTCTGCCCTAGTCTATAGACTATATACTGAGAACGTAATATTGTTTGAATTTCATATAAGAATTCCTTAATTAGTCTTTTTGGTCGAACATCACTACCAAGTTGCGGTGGCTTTGACAATTGAGTTTTTTCCAGCAAATTAACTCGATAAAAGTCTGCTTCTAATCAACCTTTTGCTTGGCTATACATGCATGTCATGACTTGCTTCTCTAGACTTAGCCAACCCGACTTTCGTACTCCTTCTCGAAGTATTGTTCTTTTATTATTATTATTATTATTATTATTATTATTATTATTATTATTATTATTATTATTATTATTACTACTACTACTACTAATAAAAAAAAAGTAAACACAAATTAGTTTCCAAAGACAGGAGGAAAAAATAGCTATGAGAACATGCTTGGGATTAAGGAAATTAACAAGAAGATTCGTAGGCTCAAACTTCGGTTTTACTTATGAGCTAGCTGCAATATTTGATAATTAAATTAATCATCACATAATTTATTTCAGCCAACTTAATTTAACCACGTAATTAAATCTTCTTTCCTCGATTAAAAAAATTATGAAATCAATGAAAGGGAGGAAAGATTATAGCTTCCGGCCATTTCAGCATAAAAAAATTGTCAAATAATAGAGCATAAAAAAATTGCCAAATACTGATAAAATATTTTTTATCAATATTTTATGATACTTTATGATGATAAGAAGGATAAAATATCTTTATAAAAAAAATATCACGTAATAACCGATGGCTTATTTTCTGAAATTACTAACAGAATAAAAAAATATAAAAATTTTATCGATGATTCCGTTAATAAGATGACATGTAAGCAATATTTTTCTATAAAAAATTCTTTTAGCAAATTTAAAAGTGTTATGACTAACACCAGCGTCATCCTTTCCTTTTTCTTCTTCTTCTTCCTCCAATTTCTCTTTAATTACAAATCAAAATAGGAGCCCTTCCCCTTTATTTGCCACAAATCTAGGCCTCATCATTATAAATTTTATCACCCAACACACCACACACCGTAGTGTCAATATCATTGTCTTGGTATAGTTTTTCTATATATTCCTTAGACCAAGTAAGCAAACCCTTATATTTTAAGTTAATATATTAATATTTTTATTAGTATTTATAGCGTAGTTTGGTTGTATATTTATAGCATAGTTTGATTCTTACTAAAGATCAAATTTTCTAAATACAAAATAAACAATTTATCACGTATTTTAAAACAAAAGTATGTTATAATTTGTATCTATAATAAGAATATATTTACTTAATTTTTTTTATCTACTGTTAGTTGTTATCTTTAACCAGGTATACAATATAGGAGGCAATACTAATGGTTTGAAATTGTTATCTTTGGTTCATGAATGAAAGGTTCAATGTTATAATAGGTACTTTGTCAATAGATATGTTTTTAATATAGAAAAGTATAAAGATTGTAGAAATACCTATAATATTAAGGTTTGTGTTAAGGAATCAACTTTGAAT
>Ga0325411_1004421_pt1 | contig 15775 bp, 13 predicted proteins | sample PopdelMetagenome_13_FD_206181 | JGI IMG/M metagenome (GOLD analysis project Ga0325411, IMG submission 206181) | Populus deltoides microbial communities from Bellville, Georgia, United States - Xylem-PdIQD-R4 | ecosystem: Host-associated > Plants > Phyllosphere > Stem > Wood/Secondary xylem... | reverse complement strand
AAATTTATTTGACTTATTATTTTATCTTAATTTCCACTCTTTCTGTCTCCTCAGCCAACCTATCCTAGATGTATGCATATTGGAGCTAGTAAATTTCCTTAATCTCCTTGGAGACTAATATTTGATATAAAAGATCCAATTATTGGCCACAAATTCAGGGATAGATACTTGTCTGCCAAACTTTAGAATTTTAATTTCAAACCCTTCTTAACATATGTGTTTAGGAAACCTTTTACAGAACATTGCTATTGAAGAGTTGTCTGGTTATACTATCAAAATATTATCAAATATAAATAGAACTATTAACCGAAAAAACTCATCGTTAATTTATAATAATATTTATCAACAAAATATTTCCTCATTAAGTCCCTCGATATTAACCAAGATAAATTTTATAATAGTGTATACCTAGAGAATAACTATTGAAAATGAAGGAAAGAAAACAAAAATGATGTTTCATTATTACAGGCGGAATTACCGAAGAAATATGACCATTGCTAATTTCTGTCAAGAAATCCGGCAATAATATTTAAGTTATAACTTGACAGACAACCCCTCTTTTTTCTTTTCCTATTTCCCCCCCTCTTTTTTCATTTTATTATGCAGAAAACAATACATAACACTCCCATATTGTAACAAAAATCAAGCTTTTATCATCACAAATCTGACCACTTCAACACTTAATTTGTTAGCATTTTTGTTGTGGTTCAATTTTTTTAAGATTGGTCACATCAAGTAAGCAAAACTATCCATTTTTTTTGTTGTAATTCATTTTTAAAATGTTATTTTTTTGTCATTTTGATATAGAATATATAGTTTGCTTGTGTGTTTACTTATTATATAGCCTTTTTCCTATCAAAATTTATTGTATAAATGTATGATTTGTACTGTTAGAATTTGTTTGAGATTTTGGAACATTGTATTTGTTTGTAATTTGATAAAATTGAGTTTGATTTTATGACTTATGTGATTTGTATGAAATAAACAATGACTTATTTAATGGGTATATTTTATATTTTGTCATTTTTATTGTAAAGTTGAAAATTTCAGCAAATATAAAGAAATTTGAATTTTTGTAGAAAATTAATAATGATTGAAAGGTACTATTAAAATAGATTGAATAAGTTTGAGTTAAACCAATGATGGCTAATTAGTTGGGTACCAATAATTTTTTTAGTTCACATTATTAATTAATACATATTGTCATCAATATTTTATATAGATTTAATATAAGTAATGAATGATTATTCTTGGATGTATCGAGTTTCACTTGAAGGGTTACGCAATATGGATTATTGTAATGAGGTTGAGAGTTTTACTAAATACACACTATCTAATCCAAAAATTATTAGTGGAGGCGGTATTAGATATCTATGTAAGAGTTGTAAAAATAAAAAATTTATCAATTTAAATGTTATTACAATGTATCTTTTACAAAAAAAAGGTTCTTGGAGAAATACTTGTGTTTGTTTACATATGGAGAACCATATGTTCCCTACGAGACCATGATAAAAAAATGGTTAGGTCAACTTATAGTTCTAGCAACGTGCATGGAGTTATAGATGATAATAATAATCATTATAGATGTATGGTTATTGATGAAATAATGGTGATGCAAATGAGTGTTCAATTGTAGATGAAGAACTAAATGCAGGATGTTGCCAGGTTTTTTGATTTTTTGAAAGATTATGATGAACCATTATGAGATAGATGTACAAATCATAATAAATTATCGGTCGTGGCACATGTGTTTACCATCAAGTTAGATCATAAGCTGAGCGAAACTGGTTATGACAGAATCGTCAAATGGACATGAAGTATTTTACCTGAAAAGAATAGATTGAAAAAGAACTTTTATACTACTAAATCTATAATGAAACTCCTTAGCCTAGGATACTAAAAAATTAACATATGTCCAAACTTCTGCATGTTGTACTACCTAGAAAATACAAATTTGATTGAGTGCATAATATATGGGCATGCTCGATATGAACCCAGAATTAATAGGGGAAGGACTCTTATCACACATAGAAAATTAAGATACTTCCTAATCACTCCCAAAATTCATATTTCTAAAGACTACTGAGCACATGATATGGCATCATTCACATGGTGCGATGGATGGAATTATAGTTCACCCTTCTGATGGTGAAGCTTGAAAATATTGTAATAGGTCCTCAGTTTTCAATGGAATCACATAACATATATATATGTTGGGTTATTTACAGACGAATCAATATATTTAGGTCATTTACTGCATCATATTCATGTTGGTTTCTAATACTCACAGTTTACAACTTGCTACCAGGAATGCATGTGAGGTCGAAGTTCATATTTTTATCTACAGGTATGAATATAAATGTTTGTCTTCTACCATTGATTAATAAGTTAAAGTAGTTGTGGTCATTTAGGTTTTTAATGTATGATGTCTCGAGGAAACATAATTTTTAGATGAAGGCACCTTTGATATGGACTATGAATGATTTTCCTACATATGAGATGATTTGTAGTTGAAGCATGCATGGAAAATTAGCATGTCTATGCTGTATGGGAAATAACAAGACCTTCACCTTAACAAATAGTGATAAAATATCTTTTTTATTGCTACCAGGGATTCTTCCAATCAATTACAAGTACAAAAGGAATAAACATGATTTTTTTATAGGTAGAGTTGAAAGAGACATTGCATTGCTGGTACCGCCAACTGAAAAATTATGTGACGTGGTTTCATAGTACAAGGGCATTGCATTTAGTTTTCAATTTGATAAATAGAAATTTCTTGTTTTGGTGTGACCCATAATTGAGTAAAGCGAAGTGTTTTTTGGGAACTTCATTATTGAACGACTAATCTTCTCTGTCATAATCTAGATGTCATGTATATTGAAAAGAATGTGTTTGAAAATATTTTTAATACTGTGATAGACATGAAAGTGAAGACAAAGGAAAACATAGAGGCTAGAATGAATATACATTTGTTTTGTCACCGTAAGAATATGAAGTTAATTTATAATGGGTCAAGGGTCACAAAGTTCAAAGCCAGCCTTTTCTTAGACAATAATGCACAATTACTTGTCTACCAATGATTTAAGAATGTGTGTTTTCCTGATAAAGATGGTTCAAACATATCTAGATTGATGAATTTGAAAGATGACATATTGTATGGAATGATAAGTCATGAATGTCACGTGTTTATGCAAAGACTCATTTTACCTGTTTACCAAGATCAGTCACTTTTTAGAGATATATGCTTTAATAAGTTGTATACCCAACACATGGAGAAGCTTGAAATGAATATCATCCAAACAATCTGTAAACTTGAGATGATATTTTCTCTATCTTTTTTTCATTTAATGGAGCATCTACCCATACATCTATCATTTGAGGAAAATGTTGGAGGCCCTTCTAGTATAGATGAATGTATCCATTCGAGAGGTTAGAGATTACACATTCATCCTAATAAAATTTTTATTGTCTTTTTTTATATTAAATTTAAGATACTCATTTAATTCTATTCAGATACTTGTTCAACCTAAAAAAAAGAAGATAAAAACAAGGCACATGTTAAGGCTTCGATAAATAAGGCTTATATTGTGAGAGAGATCTCAACATTTGTCTCATACTATTTTGAGCCTCATTTGAGAACAAAAATGAATTGTATTCCAAGACATGATGATAGTAGGGAACCACCTTTAAGTTAGAATTTGTCAATATTTTCTCATCCTAGATGACCATTACCAAAAAATACAGTGAGGAAAAGATACTTTATAGAAATCAAATTTTAAAATACACATAATTATGTGTTATTTAATTGAGATGAATTGAGATCTTTTATTAAGTACAATATTAACATGTTATCTTTAAATAATTTTTTTCTATACTCTCATAAACTGGTAGATAGAAAAATTCATCATAAGTAATATCGTTAATTTTTACTATCTCAAAATTCACTTCTTATTGAATCTCAAATTTTCCAATTACAAGATAAATAATTTTCAACATTGTTTAGAACATATGTAAACACTAATTAATAATTATTATGTCTTGTAATACTTAATTTCATTAAACCTTTCTCTTTAACTATTAATGGTTATAATTATATACCAAGTTTATCAATTAAGAGGGAATGATAATGATAGTTTAAATTTATAATGTTTGGGTCTTGAAAAAAAGGTTAATGCTATAACAGATATTTCATCAATGGTTAGGGTAGAAAGATCTATAATAGTGGAGTTTGTGTTAAGAGATCAACTTATAATGAGTTTTAAGTTGATTTACCAGTTATATTCATCACCTAAGTCATCTTCAATAGCAAAAACATTAACATCAAATTTATTATCATATTCCTTAATAGTGCTTGGTGTAAACCCCTAAAAAAAATGAATAAATAAAAGGGAAGAAATTCATGCATGTGGTTAAATAAAAACAGGAATTCATACATTTTTTAATATAAATTTCTGAGCGAAATAATTCGGGACATTATAATAAACTCGGTACTATTGAGGGTTGGATTTAATAGAAGAGAATAATACACTCAAAGGAAAAAGGGGGCCTAAATGCAAATAAGAAAAAATATAGAGTATAAATACTCTCTCCTCACCAAAAAAAAATCTGTAAGAACCATAAGAAGAGAAAATAGGGAGTTTTATACCCATTCTTGAGAAATCAAGAGAGAAACACTAAAATTTCAAGAACCCATCCAAGATTTAAGAGCTTATAGATGGGATAAACACTTGAGAGCAAAGGATTGCCAAGAAATTAAACAAGAAGAAAAGAAAGGAGGGAGTTGAGAATCTTCAACTGGTTGAAGATCAAAATCTTAATTTGTACCGGGTAAAGTGTTCTAAATATGATCTTAAAAAAATTCATTTTTTATTCCATAAAGAATTGATGCCGTGATATTGAATCATAGGTTAGGTTTCTTAGACATAAATTGGGGAAAAAGTACTTATTGTTAAGATTAAGTTAATTCATGTGTGTGGTATGTAGTTTATGAAAGTATTGTGTGAAGGGGAGGGGGAGACGAATCTGGACAGACTTGTCTCCTGACTTTTGATGAGATTTCAGGTAGCAGGATGAGGGAATTGGAATCAGGTTCCTCATAGAAATTCTAGATTTTAATGTTAGCTAACCAAGGAAATTGGTCTTGCTCAATTTGGAGATGTAGAACTCCAATTATGGGTTATCAACTGAGACTGAGTCGTGACTAATTATGTAGGGCAGTAGGACTAATTAGTTAATGAGCAATTTTGACTATTTTAGAGGCAAAACTGGGTTCTCCTCCCTTTGGAGAACTTATAGCCTCGTGTCTTAGCTTTCTAACAAGATCGATCTCACTTAGAATGAAGTTTTAAAACTTTAGATATAGTTACAAATCTGGTGAGTGTTTGGATAGTAACAATTGAAAACTGGACAGTAACAGTTGAAAATTGGACAGTAACAGTTGAAAATTAGATAGTAACGGTTTGACAGTAACAGTTCAAAATTGGACAGTAACGGTTAAAAATAGGACAGTAACAGTTCAAAGTTAGACAGTAACGGTTGGATAGTAACAGTTGAAAATTGGACAGTAACAGTTTAAAGTTAGACAATAACAGTAAACTTTCACGTGAATAATATATATAAGGATATAAAAGAATTGAGTCATACAAACGCTTGCATATTGAGATACTAACTCTGAAAATATACGTGATATATGTATGTATGTTAATAAGAGGAAATGAACATACATAGAAAGTAACATATGAGTAATGGATGAATATGATTCTCTATAATATCGACTTAAAGGAATCATAACCAAAAACTTCCTTATGATTCAGAAGGAGCAACCAGGATTGGATCTTTTGTTAGGGGAGGTCGCGAGACAGGCGAAGCAGGTGTGTGATTTTCCTCCTATTTGTACTTTTACAATTTAAAATTCTTCTATTGAATGTAATTACAATAAATGTCATGTTTAATGTAAATAAAGTCTAGTGATTTACAAGATTAGCTTCGCTAATGGCATCCGTGATAGAATTGTCGGGATATGATTTACAAGATTAGCTTCGGCTAATGGCATCCGTGACAGGATTGTCGGGATATGAATTACAAGATTAGCTTCGGCTAATGACATCCGTGATAGGATTGCATAGGATTGCTGGGATATGAATTACAAGATTAGCTTCGGCTAATGACATCCGTGACAGGATTGTCGGGATATGAATTACAAGATTAGCTTAAGCTAATGGCATCCGTAACAGGATTGCTGGGAAATGAATTTCAAGATTAGCCTTTGCAAGGTCACCCAATTCATGCAAGCAAATAAAAGTATTCAAATTAAGAATATACAAATGAGTGTTAAGTGAGTTAAAAGATTTACAAGCAAAATATAAGTTCTTTGTTAGAATTCTTATGGATCAAATAGAAAATTAAATACTTCATTCGTATTCATTACATGAGCATATATATATATATATTCTTTATCAACATAATGATATGTTTGTTTATGTAACAGGTCCATCAAATATCCATGGAGATCATTAGTTTAGGACCCTACTTTGTGAAGCTTATATAAATCTTTAACTTAAACAAAAGGGAATTAACACATTTATGTAGTATACTTTTGTGTAATCCTTGATGTATTTATAAAAGTTCAGCTTAGCATGTAGTATTTTAATTATCTTGTAATTCACTGTTTTGAAATATTTAAGAAACATTTATTATGTTGTAAATGCTTTCTTTGCATGTTAGTATTTCTTTCTTTTAAATTTTGTGATATGATGTTTGAATTATGTTCAAATTGAACTTACTTGTAGGTTATATATATATTGTATAGACTGTATGAGCTGCGGAATTATGGGATCTTGTGATGATGAGATTGATTAAGTAAATTGGCAGTAGTCAATAACTTGGGATGTCCTAAATGTAAACGAAACTCTGCCGAGTTTTTGGTAAAAAATAAATTACCTTTAAATAAAGAGGATGTGCTAGCAACTTTTAACAATGATTGATTGTACAGTCGGACTGTTACACTTTGGCCTTTTAATTACTACAAGCATTGTTGTGGTTGTTCCTCCATTCTCTTTAGCTTAATCATTTTTATGTCAGATTAAAGTCATTCATCTTCATGAAATATGATAGGACATCCTCTTCTTGCCAAGATCTAGCTTAGATCAATAAGTTAACTCTGATATCAAAATGATATAGTTAAAGTTAAAAAGGGATTGATAACTTTTAGAAATAAGTCACACCACTTTAAGTTGTAGAATAATTGGTTCAATTTCACCATTCTTGGAATCCACATAAGAGATAAGAATGATAGTAAAAATACTTCAAAAGATACTAGAATTCATTAACTATAACTTGTTTTAGTACAGTATGAAAATAGAGATAAATAAGCTTGGAACAACCTTCCAAGAATAAGAAAAGCCACAATAAACACACCAGCTAAAGTCATGACCAAATTTGATGTTTGGAACAAAACTCCAAATATAGAAAATCCAAGTAGAAAAAAAATTGAATAAAGAAACTTAGAAAACCTAAACAAAATTAAAGGTAAACTTTAAACTAGATTCAATCGACAAATTAAGGTCTAAATATTTTAATTTGACAACAAGATGCAATCAGGTTCATATCCATCATTGGGCTAAAAACATTTTCCATTATGCGATGAATATTCAAAGCTTTTTATGCTTAGTTTGAACTCGATCCACCATTATCATTAAGTCAGTAAATTGTATAAGGGAAAGAATATATAGCCAAGAAAGCGAGAGTTTAAGAGTATATATATTTAAATATTGTGTGTGGTTGTGTTCTTGTTACCTGATAACATAAGGTATTTATATACCTTGATCACATGAAATTATCTTGTGGAGCGTGGAGTAATGATGAAGAACAATTATCTATGCATGTAAGGTATAGCAACTATTTTTATATATTGACTAAAAAATTAAGCATGATTTTCTTCTCGTTTTCTTTTCAACTAAAAATATCGTCTTAGAAATTACTATAGACCAAAACTCAAGCTATTTGGTGAACTTGTATAAAAAGCATTGCTAAGCAATAAGAGTGGCAACACAACAACAAATCATCAAGATAATATTGGACTAATTAATATTGTTGTGTAGTGATGTGTTTTTATTGTTATGTTATGTTATACAACAAATCATCAAGACAATATTGGACTAATTATGTTATATTATATATGTTGTGTTGTGTTGTGTTATTTCATAAAATATTTTGTTAAATGATAAAAGTTGGTAATGATTTATTGTATTGTGTTTATAAATGTAGTAACTAAAATAATGCTAGATTAGATTCAATTGTTGAGCTTCTAAAACTTAAAAATGACTAATAAAGACTAAAACATATTTAAAACATCATAACATATATATTTTATTTATATAAAATGACTTATAACCTTTTAATCTTAAATGTGCATGTCTCATGTATGCATATTTTATTTTAGAATTTTTAAATTAAAAATTAAAAAAAAAATTAAAATGGTGTAATATACACACTATTTTAATAAAAAAAAATAAAAACTCAATGCAATCAATGACATAGAAAAAAGATTTTAAAATTGAGTTGTGTGAAATACTAGCGTATTTGAGGTGTATGCAATTTTAAAAAAATAATTAATAAAGAAAATTATCATTTTAATTAAAAAATGAACTCAAATAAATGCTCATGCTTTTCATTAAAAGCAAAGGATATCTTATTTTTTTAAAATGACAACAATTCGAGATGAACACATCATTAGAGACTCAAAGCCTGTGATGCATCTAAACTTTAGAACCGGGTTTGGATAACAAATTTGTCATAATAACAAGGCGGAAACAGGTGAAAAAAAACCATGCCTGACCCAAGCCACCTCATGATAACGCCTTGACAAGAGTCCATATGGATAATAAAGGTTCAAGAAAAGAGAACCAAGGGGAGAGAGACATTGCTAATCGGCCTTTGAGCTTTAAACAAAATTGTTAGGCAACCATAGGATAATTTGTATAGATTTGTTTTTTTAAGGTGCTGGAGATTTAGGTTTGAGTGATACTCCTATCATCCTTTTGTTTTTGTACTTGAAATTATATTTTGTTTTTTTTTTAATTTATTTTACTTAAATTTTTTTTTCCTGTAATATAGAGCTTATTTGTTTTTGCATTTCAAAAATATTTTTGAAAATAATTAATTTTTATTTTTATTTTTTATATGCTTCAAATTAATTTTTTTTTGTTTTCATAATATTGTAATGTGCTGATGTCAAAAATAATTTTTAAAATATATAAAAAATTATTTTAATATATTTTTCAGTAAAAAATCATTTTAGAAAACAACCAGTATTATATTCTTAAATATCTCTATAATCAAAGGTATAATATATTAGTTGTGATGGTTCAAATATCCCACAAATTCCCACACTTGTAAATATTAAAAATGAACAGAGGATCTATTTATCCCCCAATTATCACCCAAATCTTCAATTAAAGCGCCCCCCCCTCCCCCAAAAAAAAAAAAAAAAAAAAATCACAATTCGACCCTCCATGTAAGTAATGATGCCCAATTAGCCATTAGCTTTAATATTTTTCATTCAAATCATAAAAAAGGGGATTTATTTGTCTTAAAATAACATCATCTTTTTCATTAGTTTTAATTATGGGTTTGAGGCCCAATGTGGATAATTCTTTGTTTGGTAATCTAATTAAAAATCATGTTATGTTAGGATTCTAAGAATGTGTGTTTTTTTTTTTTTAAAAAAAATGCTTTTAAATTAAGCCTACTTCCAGAACTGCATTCCAATTTCTAAAGCTAAAGATTTAGAATATGTACGGGAATGATGCAAACCGTGTTTTTAAAAAATTTTAATTTTTTTTTAAAATTTAATATGTTTTGTATATTTTGAATCGTTTTGATATAATGATATCAAAAATAATTTTTTAAAAATAAAAAAAATCATTAACATATATTTTAACATAAAAAATTATTTAAAAAACAACCAGAACCATAAATTACTTCTATCTACTTACGAATCAGTTAAACTACTTCTATCTACTTACAAATCAGTTACTGGATTTGACATCAGCATCAGATTGCGCAGCTGCTTGCTACTCATTCAAGTTTTTACCAACTTGCGAGTGGAAGTATTGTTATCATGCATTTACGAGCTTGATAAGCAATAACAAGATGATGTAGAAATAGCTGTGTCATTTATTAGTATTAAATTGGTGCATGATTGATTCGGTTAAGAGGTCAGGTATTAAGTTATATAGATCAATGTAGATTAATTTTGATCAACTTGAATTAACTTGAAATTTTGGTCAACTTGAATTAACTTGAAAAAATTAAAAAATTTATTTAAAATTTTAATATTTTATATAAAAAAATTAAGAAATAATCCATGTGAATATAAAGTATACATGTTGTAAATAATAAAGTTTAAAAGATTATTTTAAAAAGTTTTTTTATTCCAAATTAAAAAAATATAATTTTTTTTCTTATGAACATAGAATATCTATACTAAAATATTTTAAATTTCACATTAAAAAAATAAAATATTCTTTTAGTATTTATATAATAAACTTTAAAAATTTTAAAATGGGTTAATAACCACCTGAAAAATATATATATAAAAAAATCTCTAGCTAATGTATGTACATTGAGTATTGGGGCATTCAAATTTCAGGCATTTGAATTTCAAAATCTGGTGGAGCCTCTCATTCACTTCTTTCACGTATTGGGGCAAATGTACATTGAGTAATGAAGACACAAACGTGTGATGTCCTGCAATTTTTACCAAGCATTTATAGGCAATATTTAGGCACAATCCGTTCGAAATGTACCTTTTAAGCCTTCTTTTGCTTTTGAGAGGGACATATTTTCAACTAACCAAGTTTTCCAGCATGAGCCAAACATCCGAAAAGTGGGAAAAACATATTCGTTCTAACAGATGGAGCCCAGAATAATTGCTGCTTGGGACTCCATTTTTCTACAAGAAGCAGATGGAGCATCGATCCAGATAGGGAAAAGAGACATGGTAGAATAAGCTTTACTAAAAGTGATGGACCATATATTGCTTTAGTACTATAATTAACTCAAAACATCTTGGAATAAAGCCATCCCTTTCCCTCTAAGGTTGTTTTCAAATTAGCAGTCAACATCAGCCAAACAACTCTCTGTAGTAGCTGTTCGAAGGAGCCTTTCTTCACACATTTCAGGTGGAACAACCAGCAATATGACCATGAAAAGTTTAAGAAATGTAAAGGACTTAAAGTCTTGCAAGGAAAGTCACAAAGAAGGAAAGAAAGTGGGGGATATTGCGGAGGCTTTAGAACTAGTTTTCTTTGAATATGGTGGTGTTTTAGTACATAAGATCTCAACGACAACTCTAATGTCATTTTCGCCATCATTCCTAGCGTTAGTTATAATAGAAATATTCTGATTTGTTTGTTGCTTTTACACCTTTAAGGACATATACTTCAAGTGAGTTCTTGTATTGAAATACATGTTTTTTTTTCCCACTGAAAATGTATTTAGGCTAAAAAGACAAGACTCAATTTCATGTATTTTGGATTTTTTTTTATTTTATGATTTTTATATATTCCTAACAAAACCTTTAAAAAATAAAGAATATAAACTTTATTTCGTAGCCTAAGTTAACCTGAGAAGTTAACTTGATGACTTATTGATTCAAGGCTTATTTTAGGTCAGGCCAATGGAAAAAATCAGGTTATATATATTAAACCGATTATAAGAATACCAGTTACAGTACCTCTTATCCAAAGAGGAATCCTTCTAGTAGTATCAGTCATTTATCTCACTTCCCTCCATATTTAATCAAGTGGTCCTGTTAGAGACATGAACAATCATAGATAATTATGTGATGATATCCTTCTGATGAGATAAGAGAGTTTCTGCTCTTATTTATTATTCTAATACTCTCTTTTCCTTTTTTAATTTATTATTATTAATTAATTAAAGAATATTAATTAAATAAATTAATTAGAAAATAAAAGAGCAAGTACACAAATAAGTAATAAAAGAAGAATGCCACAAAGACATTTGATCTTTGATAAGTCCAAGAAAAGTTCTTGAAGAACCAAGAAGCATGAGTTTTCCTCTCACACACATAAATATTTCTAAATAAACCATCTAAAAAGAAAAAAAAACTAATTACAAGCTAAATAACTCTATTTATACTAGGCTAAAATATCGTAAACAAGGTTAAAAAAATATTAAAAGATCACTAATCTAATTAGAAAAAAAATCATAAACCAACTAAGAAAATATTGCAATCCCCATACAATAACTTTTGGATCTTATCCAAGACCTTTCCAATGTCCGATTGCTTCAAAAATTTAAACCCATATAAAAATAAGCTTTTGAAATCTTATAGAAAATTTTCAATCCAATTCAAGGCAATTGTCTTGAATAAACTAAGAAACTTTTATTCCAAGCCAATAATAGGAAATTGCATTAAATATAAGGAAGTAAGGCACTCATCTAGTGATTGTAGAAGACACAAATTGGTCAACATAATTGAAAGTTAGTATGAGCTAGAACTTTTTGAAGTTTAGGAAAAACTTTGTGAACTTGATGGAGGTTATGAAGTAGATTTGTATACGTATGATGATGATGGGAAAATCTATGTTTTTAGAAAGATATCGCTAGCACCTAAGGTTGCTAAGGATTCATAGTGAAATAGGTTATTTTATACTCGATGCACCATAAATAATAATTTGTTTGATCTTGATTATTGATAGGAAAAGTTGTGAAAATATTATTTGTAAATATACTATTGATAAATTGAGATTGTTATTAGAACCATATCCTAAACCATACAAAACTAGGTGGATTAAGTTAGTATGAGTGATAATGGTAACCTAAGACTATAAAGACCTTTTTCTATTGGAAAGTGTAGGGATGAGATTTATTATGACATGGTAGATATGGATTCATACAGTTTGATATTTGGTAGGCTTTGACAATATAGCGTAGATGTTAGATACTTAGATACAAATAATTTGTATAAGCTTAATAAGGATTATGTGAATTCTACCCTTGTGACTTTGAAAGAGGAATGTAAACCTAAGGCTTCCAAAGTAAAGGGAAAGGTTTTCTTTACCATAGAAAATTCAAAACATGAGATCCAATCAAATGTAAAAGACATTAAACAGATTTATGCATTGGTTATTAAGGTGTTGGTTGATGGGGGAGTAAAAGGGGAACATGTAGACATTTCTAATGCAATTAAACATTTGCTTATTGATTTTAAAGAGATTTTACCTGATAAGTTGTGGGATTAATTACTATTGATGAGATATATTTGACATTGGATTGATTTGGTGCTAGATCTAGCTTTTCAAACCTTCCATATTATTGAATGAATCTTAAGGGTGAGATATTGAAGGAAAAGGTTATCATAATTGATTTCAACTAAAAGGTTTAGAAGATTCAAGAGAACTTTAATCTTTGTACAATTCCAACTTTGTTGACTGCAAAAAAGAATTATAGTTGGTGTAAATTTATGGATAGTTACACTGTCAATAAAATAACAATTGGTTATAAATTTTTTCTTCCTCAATTACATGAGATGCTTGATCAATTATATGAAGCATTAATTTTTATGAAGATTGATTTAAGAAGTGATTATCATCATTGATTTCAACAAAGGGATAAGTTGAAGATGACCTTCAAGACAAAAGAGGGATTATATAAATGGTTGGATATGCCTTTTAGATTGGCTAATGTGTTGGGCATTTTTATGAGATTGATGAATCAAGTTTTATATTGTTTTTAAAAAACGAATATGGTTGTCTATTTTGATTTATAGGAAATCTAAAATTGACCATGCGAGACATTTGAGAAAAGTGTTTAAGATTTTATTAGAGAACAAACTATATATGAACCTAAAAAATATAGTTTTATGACTAATAGACTATTGTCTTTAGGCTTTATTATTAGTGTAAATAACATACATATTGATGAGAAATAGGTTAGAGCTATTAGATATTGGCATGTCCCTTAAATAATTTGAGATGTGTTGTTTCCATGGATTTTCTATATTTTATTGACGATTCATATAAAATTTTAGTAACATAGTTGTATTAATTATTAAATACACAAAGAAAAGGAAGTTCAATTGAGAAGAAAGGTAGAAAGAGCTTTGCTTTTAGCAAATAAAATATAAGCATTACTCTATTTTTTGTACTTCTAAATTTTAACGAACTATTTGAGGTTATATCTGATGGTTGTGGTGTACTATACTAAGAAAAGAGATTTGTGGTGTTCTTTAATGCGAAGTTGAGTGAATCCATATCAAATTGGTCCACATATGAAAAGGAGTTTTATATAATTTTCAGACTTTGAAGAAGTAGGAGCAATATCTAATAGGTAAGGAATTTATGTTTTATTAAGATTATAATCCATTGAAATTCTTACATAGTCAAAAGAAAATTAATAATGACATGCATGCGAAATGAGTAGCTTACTTGCAACAATTCTCAATAAAAATTGTGTACAAAACTAGGGTTCATAATAAAACTGTTGATGCTTTGAGTTTAAGGGTAGCTTCATTGGTTACTTTAAGAGGAGAGATCACTAATTTAATTGTGTTAAAAGATATATATGAGCATGACGATGATTTTTGTAAGCTATGAGAGAAGGGTTAAAGTCAAAACTTGTCATTGGTGACTTTCATATTTATGATGGATTCTTCATAAGAGGTAATCAACTTTGCATTCATTGTTCTTCATTATGAAAGATGGTGATTTAGAATTTGAATGGAGAAGGTTGGGCTAATCATTTAGATTGAAAGGAGACTACTAATGTTATCACTGAAATATAACATTAGTCTTACTTACAAAATATTGGTAAGTTTGTGCAAAAATATTATATTTGTCAAATTGCCGAAGGGTAAGCATATAATACAGGTTTATATGTACCTTTGTCTATTCCTAAAAATATATAGGAGAAATTTTCTATGGATTTTATACTTGTTTTACATCATACACAATAGCGAGTGAATTTTTTATTTGTTATATTTGATAGATTCTCAAAGATGACGTGTTTTATCCCTTGCAAGAAGACGAATGATGCTTTTACAATTGCTTGAATTTTCTTTCGAAAGATGGTTTATTTGCATGAGGTGATGAAGACAATCATTTTTGATTGAGAGAGGAGGTTCCTTAATCATTTTTAGTGAATGTTGTGGAGGATATATGATTCATCATTACAGTTCAGTAGTACAATCATTACAGTTCAGTAATACAACACATCCATATATGGATGGGCAAATAGAGTTGCTAAATTGAACAATTAGAAACTTGATTCAAAACATCTGTGTTGATAAGAAAAAAGTGGTGGGATTGTTCCCTTGCATAAAAAGAACTCACATACAATATTTTTAAGCATAGTGCCACTAATAAATCATCATTCAAGAATGTGTATTTGCAATGTCCTAGGTATATGTTAGATTTGGTACCAATTCAGAAAAGTGCTAGATATAGCATTGTTGGTGAGAAGATGACTGTAGATGCTCAGGCTAAGATGAAGACGTGAGGCAGAACTTGCTGAAAACCAACGTCAAATATAAGGAGACTGCTGAAAGACATCGTCGTGCTAAGATATTCAAAGAACAAGATAAGGTGATGATATTTCTAAGCAAAGAGAGATTCTTCATGGGGATGTATAGAAAGCTGCAAAAAAATAAATATGGTCCTTACATCATAACAAAAAAGATTAATAACAATATTGGTATTTCCAAAACCCTTAATGTTTCTGATATTTATCTTTATTATGATGATGA
>Ga0325411_1004419_pt1 | contig 15777 bp, 19 predicted proteins | sample PopdelMetagenome_13_FD_206181 | JGI IMG/M metagenome (GOLD analysis project Ga0325411, IMG submission 206181) | Populus deltoides microbial communities from Bellville, Georgia, United States - Xylem-PdIQD-R4 | ecosystem: Host-associated > Plants > Phyllosphere > Stem > Wood/Secondary xylem... | reverse complement strand
GTAGTTATGACCTTCAAAGGAAACTGAGCCAAGTAAATTAATACCTTCCTTTAGGTATATATGCAAATCATTGTTTGAATTGGTAGAGCCACATGCAGCAGTCCAAGCATCAAGGAAGGCTTGTGTGACCTTACGAGGATCAAGAAAAGGTCAGACAGCAGAGAATGAAGACACAACTTATAAGTCATGTTCTTTGCTCTCGGGACACAAAAGGAGGGAGATGCTTGATTAATTGTAATGATCGAGTTAATAGTAATGAGAACTTATGGAAGTACTTGAAGGGTTTAATTAGTTGATGTTGTAACTTGAAGAGGTTTTAAGGATAGATATGGTCAAATTCGGATTAATTAGAAAATGATATGTATATATATATTTCCACCGCGTCCTCATTAGTTGAGTTCAAAGTTTCGGACTCGTCTTCACTTATTTCCTCTAATTAACTAATTGTAGGCCTTAAGCTTGCATCTCTCCCAGAGGTTTAGACATGAACAGGAATATGGAAATATATAGAAGTGTATATATGTGGTTCAAAATAAAAGGATCAAAGATAAGCAAAGATCAGAACATATATATCCGTAAAGCTGCACGCATTATTTGTCTAAAGTAGAGCATTTTTTTATATGGAATAATATTGCATGGAGAAAAGTCGGTGTGCATGGACTGTACTATTGAATTGATTGATTGATTGATTGATTACCCGAGACATGTATGTATATATATATATATATATATATATATATGAGCCTTGCTTTCAAACTTGCAAAATCGTAGCGTGAAAACATCTCTTACGTTCAAATTAAGCTAATCTCTTATTATTCCATCGAGACCATGGGGTTTGAAGTCAAGAAAAATAAACCACGCGAGCCTAAACTACCTGTTTCTCAGCTAACTAAAGAGCAGTTGAGGGCAATTTTCATGGAGTCCGATATCAACAAGGACGGTGTTCTCAGCAAGAAAGAGCTAAAGCAAGCCTTCGGTCGTCTTGGTGCGCTTATCCCTGCCTTTAGAGCCGCCCGTGGGCTCCACCATGCCGATGCCAACCACGATGGGGTTGTAGACAAGGATGAGTTGGATGATCTCATCAAATATGCTTATCGTCTCGGGTACAAGGTTGCTTAGAGCTTTAAAATGTAATTAAGCAGGTTGTGCCACTGTGCATGTAATTGCATATATGTGTGTGGTTTGCCGTGGCATCAATTGGGAAAATAAAAACTTATTTTCTGTGTCTTTTTTAGAGGAGATGGTTCTATCTCCCTCTATGTGATTAAAGATCAATCCAATATATATATATATATATATATATATTCTGAACCTGGAGCTCCGGCCCTTTTACCTTTGCAGGAAGTAAACTCATTTATTCAAGAACGATGCCTCATATTGATCTTTTTCAATTGAGAACTAAATTAAGAAGAAGAAAAATGCAACTATTCATCGATTCGTTTCCTCTCCATGAAGTATATATATCTCTATGCTCATATAAAATTATGAAATGTACACGAATATTTGAATTTAAAAAAATAAGTGTTTTTGTTAATTAAGTAATTATTTCTCTCAAATATTCAAAACATGCTAGATGAATTAATTAAAAGCAATCAAAGTGTTCTTCGACCCTTGTTTTTCTAATTACAACCAATTAATTGTATTTTTAAACTAGTTTTTTGCACACTGAAAATACTCCATTCTTCCAATCCATTCAAAGATGTTTCCACATCTAAACTAAGAAAGTTCTAAGAAATTTACAGCTTTTCATAACTCATAACCAAATTAAATGAGGAAGGATAATGCCCACCATTACTGTTTGAGCCAAAACAAAACCATATATCTTAGGAAAAAAATGAATAAATTGAAAAATCATTTTTCTGTACATTTATATTGACAAATCAGTCCCTAGAAATTTTAAGTTCTATTCAGTATTCAGACTCGCCTAAAAACTGAAGACATACAAAAAGTGGCATTGGATCAGACTGAAAGAAAAAACTATTTACAAGCGCTCTCAACTTGTAAAAGCAATGGAAGCATTAACGATGACCAGTGCCATGATTTGTTAGGGTCCTGAACTTCTGCATAAGCATGTTGGAGAAAGTGAACTGGCAGTTCGGACATTAATTGTTCTGTCATGCAAGAACATGCTTGCCATGCAAAATCTTCTTTGATGAGGTTTGTGGCTCTCATGTCTTTGTATTCATCAGTTTCCAGTTATTTAATTTGATATGATGGATATCTATATTGGAAAGATAGAAGACAGAAATATTTGGCATTTTCCTTACTCTAGTGAACTCTGAATTTTGTGTACATTGGAAATTCCAAAGTACTCCATGTTTGTATTGTTCTTTCCTCTTTGATCTATTTGACTTTAATTTGTGAGATTCAAATTTAATGACCTGTAAAGTACTCACATTGGGTTTTCTGCATGGCTGACGAGGCTTTCTGAACATTGCATGTGTTCTTCTGGGTAATCTGAGATCCATTAAGTTTGTTGTACTTTGCAACTGATTCATTTTGTTTTATATAGGTGGATGCTTTGACGATAACTCGTGGAAAGAAGGGGGTGGGTTGTCGAGCGGCTTTTAAACAAGGTCAGTAACATTTCCTGAATGGAAACATGTGTTTTTCTCTACTCAATATATATCAACTTGTTTCCTGTTTGTATGGATTAATGTAATGCCTGTAATTGCAGTTGCTTGTGTAGAGTTAGACGGTTCAGATCGATCAGCGCCCTGGTATTTTCATCATCGGTGCCACTAACAGGTATGATAATCTCTCTCTCCTCTCCTCTCCTCTCCTCTCCTCTCCTCTCCATTTCTCTCATTAAAGCTTGTGTTTCTGGTGGCAGGCCTGAGGTGATGGAAAGGCTTTCAATAACCTTAACTTCTTTAAGACTTATTTCTTATAAAGTATGTTTTTTATATCTTTAAGAATTATGTATGATCTCTATGGTTTTTATTTGATTTTTTTTTATTTTGAAACTCATTACAATTTCTTTACGCCGGGACCTCTGCTAGCTTTCAATAACCTTAACTTCCTCATTAGCTAAGTTCAAAGCTTCGGACTCGTCTTCACTTATTTCCTCTAATTAACTAATTGTAGGTCTTAGGCTTGCATCTCTCCCGTAGGTTTAGACATGAACAGGAATATGGAAATGTATAGAAGTGTGTATGTGGTCCAAAACAAAGGGATCAAAGATAAGCAAAGATCAGAACATATCCGTAAAGCTGCACGCATTATTTGTCTAAAGTAGAGCTTTTTTTTATATGGAATATTGCATGGAGATAAGTCGGTGTGCATGGACTGTACTATTGAATTGATTGATTACCCGAGACATGTATATATATATATATGAGCCTTGCTTTCAAACTTGCAAAATCGTAGCGTGAAAACATCTCTTACGTTCAAATTAAGCTAATCTCTTATTATTCCATCGGGACCATGGGGGTTGAAGTCAAGAACCCTAAACGACTCGTGCCTAAGACATTGGTTTTTCAGCTAACTGAAGAGCAGTTGAGGGCAATTTTCATGGAGTCCGATATCAACAAGGACGGTGTTCTCAGCAAGAAAGAGCTAAAGCATGCCTTCGGTCGTCTGGGTGCGTTTATCCCTGCCTTTAGAGCCTCCCGTGGGCTCCACCATGCCGATGCCAACCACGATGGGGTTGTAGACAAGGAGGAGTTGGATGATCTCATCAAATATGCTTATCGTCTCGGGTACAAGGTTACTTAGAGCTTTAAAATGTAATTAGGCAAGGTTGTGCCACTGTGCATGCAATTGCATATATGTGTGTGGTTTGCCGTGGCATCAATTGGGGAATAAATAAATAAATAAAACTTATTTTCTGTAACTTTTTTAGAAGAGATGGTTCTCCCTGTATGTGAAGATCAATCCAATAGCTGGATGGGTATTTTATTGTTATATGGAGCTCCAGCCCTTTTACATTTGCAAGAAGTAAACTGCAGGCCAATTGAAATTGATCCACGCATCATTTATTCAAGAACGATGCCTCATATTGATCTTTTTCAATTGAGAACTAAATTAAGAGGCAGAAAAATGCAAATATTCAGACTCGCCTCAAAAACTGAAGACATACAAAAAATTAGCATTGGATCAAACTGAAAGAAGAAACTATTTACAAGCGCTCAACTTGTAAAAGCAATGAAAGCAAGAAGGCTTGTGTTATTTACACGAAGATGATTGTAAAAAATGGAGAAGGGAAAACAACTCGTCAGTGCTTTGCCAGTCAACAACTGCAAATGATTTCCATTTATGGACTACGCAAGTTACGCAGGTGGCTGACCACATCATAGGAACTGCTAAGATGTTGGTAATCAGCCCGGTGAAGAAGATTTCCTTGGACTTGCTCCGAGCCATTCGGTCTTGGGTCAAGTTGTGCTGTTTGCGATGAACAGCAGTGGCGCACACGTATCCGGTGGTTTCTTGTCTCATTTGTGTTGCAAGTTCCACGAACTTTCACCACCAATATAGCTTCCTTGTCTCTGGTGTCTTCACACCATGAATTTTGAGGGACACCATCAAGAAAAACCTCCAAAGTGGGGAAATCTTCAAGATGAATTGACACCTCGGCAATATGGCCTGGTTTAATTATACCAGCTGCTGGAGTGACCTGATTCAAATTGCACAAATTTTGAAATGCACAAAGCGGTACTCTTGATCACCTATAATAGGTATATAAGGGCGTGCTTATCAAGTGAAATCGAATGGTCATTAGTGCTGTGTGTGCAAGCAATTGGATTTATCTTTACCGCACCACCCCTTATTTTCACTGGCACTGTTCAATAACCAGTCCATTATAAACAAATTAGACTCAAATTCAATGTTGAGGAGGACAAGCTCCTCTTTTGAGCCTCATAGGCAGGTTTGGTTTATGATAGCACGGAATGGTACAAAGGAATCCATCCAGCCGATCCCAATTAGTTTGGGGTCAGGGCTCTGTTGTTCATAATAGAGTCGGACATTTTTACAGTCTCCCATATTTTTTTTGAAAGATCAAGATCAATATGATCTGGTATCCAGCAAAATGGCCCAAATAATGGGTAAGAGGAACAATTAAGGTTATTAGAGTATATTTTTCTGTGAAGCAGGGAACTTACCTCAAGCCATTGCGGAAAGCCATAGGAACCTCTTGGATGATGATCTGATGCTTGTCCATTCTCATCAATTATAGACTGGCCTTCACAAATAATTTCGAACAAAGCATCATTTTCCCCACATTTATTTGTGATACGCAAAATTGTTGTATCCTGGTTTGGAAGGATTATGTTGTTTGTGCTGACAATAGTTTCTGGAATCTTGCTTAGTTCATCAATTATGTATCTAATTTCCTCGTTTGATTTCATAATGTCTCCAAACTCTTGTCTCCTCACTGACTCATCAACTCGTGCAATATCAACACTGAATATGCAACAAACAGGCTTGTGATCACTGTCAGTTACATCCATGCAAGCATCGTACCTATACAATAGATAGCAAGTTATAGATATGTGTGTGTGGGCGCACGCGGCCGGGCATGTACTTTTCCCTAAAGTGATATTATTTCCCTATGATGCAAGTGGACAAACTAGCTAATGCTCGGGTAAATGCAGACATTGTCTAGGCAAAGGATGAGTCTTAGTTAATCAACGCAAATTTATCTTTTAGCAGGTATATCTTTATTCCCTGTACACATCAGAAAACCTTACTAAGAAAACTTACTGAGATATCAAAGAAACAACAGGACAGTCTAAGCAGCATTCAGATACATGAGCTGACCGGCTATCACGATATAGTACCCTGTCACACCAGGCAGGGATGCGCTTCTTTTCACCTGAATCATACCCTGCAGGTAGTTACAGCAGTTAAAAGTTATAAAACTTCTGACTATCCATAACATAGAAGCTGGAAAAAGATACTGTAGCCTATTGATACCCCCCCTCTCTCCCAGGGGGTTCTCAATCTGATTTATTACTCATGGTTACCTACACAAATCATATACTTAACGAAACATCCAAAAGGGATCAATTAGAAACCAATTCCTGCCTCAATAATCCAGGTGAGTTGACCCAGAAATCTCCATAATGTACAGTAAGCATACCTGCTAAACCAGGTTGGTGCTTTTCAAACTTGTATGTGGGAGGAAATCTAATAACTGCTTCACGCATTCCTTGGAACACTTTTCCAACTCCCATTTCTGTTCGGAGTTGGTCCTTTTCTCTAAGCCAATCAAAGCTTCTCTGAGACACAAAATCCCTTGCTTCGTCATAAGATATACCATCAAGCCGATAATTAAAATCGCCAAGAAATATGACCATGTCTGCCTCTGATAACTCGGGTATTCCTTTTGGACGCAAGGGATTTTGGACTGCAGATGAAGTGCCAGCTGCAAAAGAAAGGAGCAATGGCAAGCCAGTTCAATAAACAAGCCAAAATAAATAGCAGAAAATCGAGCAAGACAAGAACAGGTATGACACCATACCGGCTGCAGCATTGAAGAAGTTAGATGGTCGGCCAAAGGTCATTGTCCGATATACATGGTCAAAATCAGCATTGCGACGATTGACCGCTTCTAAATGTGCTGCAAAGTGACAATTAATGAAGCACATTACCCGATCATATACCCTAATCCTCAAACCAACAGCACCCTGCACAGTCAACAATTAGCCACACCAATAAAAAGAATAGCTCGAGAAGGCATGCTGATAAAAAGCCAGGCAGTGTAAAGAAAAGATTTGTGAGGTAGTTACAACTTGAATCCAAGACATTCAATTGATAAGTGAAAAATAATTTTTTTTCCCTTTAGACAGGTAACTTTAATCAGGCAAAGACAAACACAGTTCCTGAAAATAATGCACGGGCAGAACAGGCAAAGCTGTAATTGCTCCACAGAAAGAATAAACAATCATTTGGGCATGGGATATGATAATAGAACACACGGAGAACAGGAAGCAGAGTAATTTCCACTAGCGTGTAGTTGTTGCCTGTTATGCTGCCATTAATTCTGTATTAACAGAGAACCTATAAACTATAAAACCTCAGCAGCAGTTCTAGTAGCTATATATATCGAAATTTCTTCCTTGAATAATGTGATGGTTTATCTCTACATGTCCAGCTCATTCACAGATAATGTTCCTTGTCAATGTTAATTGTCATCCATTGCAGTTTCGCAGGTCCCATGGTCATCGGTGATTGGAGAGAATTTGAGAAAACAAGCTTTTTCTCGAGTATTCTAATGGTTTATAATCACATGATTAGAGAAGATCTCGATCTGTTCATTTTTTTTTTGGTATTTATTACTTTTATTTTGTCGCATGGGATTTGTTTCGTTGACACATTTATTTTCTTATACCAACGAGTACTTACATTTTTTATATTAAGTGGGGTGCATTTACATTATTATAAGAAAGGAGGTTACATTTTTCTTTGTATTCATGAATTCTTTTTTACAATGTAGATGTTTTGTGATTCTTACAAACAATTTCTTTTTGAAAATGATAAGAGATAAAATAAGATAAAATAATGTAAGTGGAGGTTGATCCACTAAAACTTCTAATTATACATTAAGTTGTATTTAATTTAATTATTAAGATTTAAACAGGTAACTTTAATCAGGCAAAGACAAACACAGTTCCTGAAAATAATGCAAGGGCAGAGTTGGTAGAAAGCAAAACATGGAAAGGCATACCTTATTACCAATTGCACGCCCAAAGCCACATGGAACTGCAGCAGCATCAACATCCCCGACATGAGCTTTAAGATTATTTCTAACCCTGCCATACAATTATTCAATTATCAGAACCAAGATAGGCATTAAGGGCTGAGACGAATGAGATTTAATAGATAAGTTGCACATGCCTAAGCTAGAACTGGAACATAAAATTACAGAGGGCTGACATCACAATCAAATTGAATCAAGTTATTATGTGGATTCCATTTCAGGACCAAATTAAGCAGCCTCACTGCATACACCCTTCACCACAACCAAAGAAATAACCCCAAAGAAATGAAAGGGTAAACATAAAAAGGAAAAATGTAAAGGGCTCATATTCCAATCTTATAATGCTGGCCTTCTAGAGAGCACATTTCTTTTATACATGCAGATATGCCGATCTAGCATGATGAACTCACTTGAAATATGATTTATAACAATGAAATTATCAATTTTATCCAGCCATACAAACATCCATTGATGATAAACACTACAGGCCTAATTTCATATTTTTATCATAATCCATAGATACTGACCACATAGCAATCAGCAAGCCTGCTAGCTGCCTAGAACCAACACGTTCAAATGTTGACCCTTCATCCAATGTTTTGCCAATCGTATCCAGCCACCACTGCCCAGCAGAACTGCCCTCCAGTCCAACCTGCAGTTGAAAGGAAAAAACAAATAGCATGAGACAGAAAAATTGATGAGAGAAGAAAAGCAAGGGTAATTATAATATAAGCATAATCATAAAAGAGAATGTTGATACAAGAAGTTTAACAGGATTGCTTTCATTCCAATTATCCTTGCTTTCATTTATTTGAGGAAAGGTCATTTACAACCAGCATATCAAAAACATCATAGACAACTTTCATTGTGATGGCTGCCTAGCAAATCACCCCACATTGCCCTATCCTAAAGTGTGTTCACAGTGAACATCTGTCATGCATTTTATTCATTGCCCAACCAGCATATTAATGCATTTTATTCATTCCATCATGTACTTTTCCAAAGTTTCCAACCATTGTTAAAGCTGAGACTAAAATTATTAACTTTTTCAAAGATCTTCAACCCATAAAAACAACTTAACACCATCATTATATCACCTGCAACAGCTGTTTTATTATATCTTGAAACAAAACAAAAAAGCAAAAAAACTTGACCAAGCTAGTAGAGTTCTCAATGTCATTTCTGTAAATTGATTAGGAGAGGCAAGGTCCCTTCCGTAGCACACAGAAAAAAACTTTTGAGGGCCATGCAAACAAAAACCCTTTAATAACATACTAGCCAAGTTTAATAATGGAGATGTCTTTACAGTTTCCTTAGCTGCAGACATTGCAAGAACACCAGCACCCATCTCAACTTCTTGCAACCCAACAACAACAATGCCAATGTCCCCAGCAGCAGAACCTAACCAGGACACAAGTGAGTCTTGCGAAGCTCTTCCTTGTGCTACATTCCATGTACCAGCCAATATTTTTAAATTCTCTATCCTTGTATACAAAAATTCTTTTCCAGCTAACTCTGAACGCAGTATGCCATCAAGGGGTCCTGGAGACATGACATTCCATCCACGTATACCGCCATGATTAGCCAGGGTGAAAACATAGCCACCCCCAACAGCCATTTTTATTACTTGACTGCTGTGAGCCACCCATCCTGCAAGCAGATTACCCTCAAGGTCTAACACCTGAACAGTGCCACTTGCATAACCAACCCATATTTGCAAACCAAATGTACACAAGCACTGAACAGCAACAGAATGATACTGGAAATGTTGCACACGATTGCCATTTCCATCCCATTGCACAAGCGAGCCATTTGCACACCCAGTCCAAATCATTCCATCTGTTGTTATAATTACCGCTTCTGTTCTCCTATTATCATCTCCAAATCCACCTTTTACAGCAACTCGACGAACAGCATCAGCTGCTCCCATTATAGCATTACGTGAACGCTGAAAGAAACCGAATGAAGTTTGCATTTTCTCTCTCTTTGTACCAGCAACAATTTTCGTCTTGATATCATCTTCAAAGGTTAAGTCCTGTCCTGACAACATGTCCAGTCTTTCAATCTGACCATCTATATTGAACATTTTCAGCAACTCCCTAGTGTGTGCATCCCTGCAAAATAGATGTCTCCCCATAATTCAATATTAATTAGTAAAATATAAGAAATATTAATGAAAAATAAAATATCCAACTCCTCTCCAACCCAAAAATAAATAAACAAAGAAAGAAACTGACATAGGTCCCCATATCCAACTAAATCGGTGCTACGCAAAGTAACTAAAAAGAAAAGATCCCCAAAACACAATGAAGACTGGGTGAAACCATCAGTTCCTACTAAATCAGGAAACAGAATCATGAGAAAAGAGTGAAAATAATACATCGGTGTGCCTCTTCTCTGTCTGCCTATTAGCTGCCTTTACTGGGAAGACACCCTGTCTCCCTTGTATGGTATCCTATTCTCAACACCTAGCAACCACTGCAACTAGTCACTTATTTGGTATTGAAGTTTAGTTAAGTTGTTAAAGTAAATTGATTTGTCACTTCTATTCGCATAAGAATGCAAACACCACAGAAATGACAAAGTTAAATGCAAAAATAAGATTGAAGAATCATTTAGTTGGAACTTAAAGAAGACAAGCAATGCCCACCTCAGGAAGTAGATGCAGCAATTCTAGTTTGTTAACAGAGAACCATGCAATTTGAAGTTCTACGACAAAATAGCTAAATGCAAAATCCCACTCCAGATAGGAAGGATTCGAGGAGAATGTATTATTTAAGGATTGCTGTAGGGTTTCAGTTTGGTAGCTGAACAAGGTCCTGGCTAATGCAGCAAAAAGAAACCCTTCATACTAGCTCCGTCTCTACAGAGAACTGAGAAAGTCGACATCATGTCAGCTTACTCTCTGAATTCTATCATTGGTAGAAACACCTCAGATTGTATTCTATTTGGCTACTCTCAAGGCCATTCTCCATTCACACTGCCTACAGCCAACATGAACATAGAGAACAAGGTGCCAAATGGGCTGACGAAGTTCCAATTGTAACACCCCAAAATTTGCATTTGACTGTAATTGATGGTTTCTTTAGAATAATGTAAGTTTAGAGAAAATTAGGGAACAAAAGCCAAAGAACTAAGGAAAAGAAGGTTCAAAATGCAATTACTAACTTAACTAGGTGAAGTAGGATAAGTTTTGCATGATTAAGTAGGTGAAGGAGGACAAGTTTTGGCATGCCATGCTTATGAGGTGTCAAAAGGAAGGTAGAGATGTGCTTTCCTTCAAAATTTTCAGAACTAACTACATCTTTTTCTTCCATTTCTTGAACCTAAGAGAGAGCTATACACTATCCTACAAACTAAAACTACCAAACCATAAATTCCAAGAACAAATTGTGAAGTATTAGGGCTTAGATTCAATAGAATTGTTAGGAAACAAACCAAAGATAGATTGTGAGGTTATAAAAGGAAAGGAAAGAAAGTAAGGGAAAACGGGCTAAAGCTTAAGGTGAGTGATTAAATTGATAAGTACGTAAAAATCCTATTGTTTTAGATGCTTTTATGCATGAAGAATTTCTTTAAATGTTTGCTGGATTTTCAGAATATAAATGTATAACCTTAGTTTTCAATGGAAACTTCATATGATAGTTGCTAAATAAGAGTGTGATTGTGAAAGATCGAAGTATGATGTGATCTTTTAAAGTAAAAGCTATGTTTTAGCCCAAATATTGTGTTGATATAACCGCACATGATATGTGAAAAGAGTAAAGCTTTCTTTACATGAAATTGTGGCCACCTATATGCTACACATGATGTAAAATATAAGGGAATGATCAAGACAGGACAACAAGATGTCATATTAGTTTATTTACTGGACAGCAAGACAACAAGATGTCATATAAGTTTGTTTACTGGACATCAGGGTGTGTATGCTTATAAATACATGTTTGGTTGAGAAATTTAACTGTTTAGGTAACAATAAGAAGCAATTAGAGAGGTTGGTTTACTTAGCTAACTAAAAGCACAATTCTAAAGTGAATACAATTAAAGATACTAACTAAGATGCATTACCAAAGTAATTAGGAGAGGGGTGTGACACCAAAACTATGCCATGAGATAATGCACAAGCCCTAGGATCCGTAAGTTTCTTGTGAATAAACACAGACAGAAATTTTCAAGCTATAGTTCTAATATTGGGAAAAAAGGGACCATATCAAGATAAACATTGATCAAAATATGATGCGTAGCAGAATATTTTTATTTTCACTCTTTGTTTTTTTCTACGGATCAAATGTTAATATTTTTCCGGTATACAAGTGTCAAACCATGTTATTTTTAAGACATTATGTATTTGACTAGAACTTCTAAAACCAGTTTCAAATCATATTCTACATTTTGAAAACCATACCATTGTAGTGAAGTTTCTAAACTACCGTAAGACCAATGAGAGAGAGCAAACTTATAAAAAATCATAATTAGATACTTCTAGCTACTTATCAAGCAAAAATAAAGTCAAATAAACACATACCACAATGCGAACGACAGGAACCCAGCACTCCAGACTTTAGCCCTGGAATTATCAGAAAGCAAGTATCTAACGTCGGAATTCAATACATTGCTGAATCCATTCACGGTCACTTGGTTCCTTATATCAATATATGACCTCTCCACTGACAGTGCAGCCATATGCCTCTCTTCTGCGGTAAATGAAAAGGCCTTTTCCAGATCTTCCCAGGGCCATATCTTAATAACCCCCCCTTCTGATCCCGACCATAAATCCCCTGGAATCAAAACACGAAATAAAATTCTATCAAAATACAACAATAACTAAAACATTAATCCATAATTTTAAACCAGTGAGAACTGACCGACCATAACAAGTCAAGATCATGGTCATGACTGGCCCGCGATGTGCCATCCAAGACAAGACATCCTTGACACGACTTCGGTCCAACCCTGGACCCGTATCCATTTTCCAACACCGAATTCTACCATCTCTATGTCCACTCCAAACAACTCGACTCCCTTCATCACCAACCAAACACGTAACGCCCGAACCCGAATTCAACGCCACAGACTCCTTGAACGGCGCCGTTTCATCACTCCCGCCGTACATTTCCTTCAATTCCCAGACCTGAACGGCGCCGTTTTCTCTCCCACCCCATACTTGCGTCTCGGTAGTTACAATTGTTCTCAAAAACCGACCGGTTTGAGATTCTCTCAACGGATGTGGCCGAATTTCAAGACTGGGTGGACGGACTGGGTGAACCGCGGCTCGAACTGGGATACGGAAAATCCCGGTTCCCCCTCCTTTGCCAATGAATTCTGGTAGAGCCGGAGTTTTGTGTCTGTGGGAAAAACTTTCGTTGTTGTTAGAGCTATTATTACAGTTGTTATTGGAGAGTTTTCGGTCGAGGAACTGGATCATGTAATCCAGGCGTTTAGTGGAGGCTTCCAGGGAGGGATTGGGATTGGAAGGCTGTAGATCATCGTCGGAGGAGGAGGATGGTGAGGAGGGGGAGGAGGAAAAGTAACGGTCGAAGATCTTTGGTGTTCGGAGCGGAGGTGAGGACGAAGAAGCATCATCGCTGTTCGTTCGAGGAGGTGCAGAGTGAAGGGAGAAAAAAACGTCGTCCATTTTTATTTTTATTTTTATTTTTTAGAGTGATACTGGTGCTGCTGTTGGTTGCTTGTAAGTTATAACTGAAAGGAGAGAAGAGAGAATATAGGGAGAAGAATCGAGGTAAGGATGCTGTTGGGATTTTAAGATTTTAAGACACCGGAAAAAGAGATAGAGGACGCGAAGAACGGACCGTGAGGCGGTCACGAATTCACGATCCAGCGTTGTGATGCGGACTGTGGCACGACGCTGTGAGATGGTGTTCGGCAACCGTGGTAGTCATTGTTTTTTATACTGTTTTTTGAATAAATAATTTTAAAAAACACTGTTCCTAGCACATTTGCAAACAGTTTTTTGGAATAGCCAGTAGTCGAGTCGAGTGGTATAGCGGTTATGTTTTCCTTGTTTTTAGGTTTTTTCCCCTTAACGGTGAGGTGTTCTTCGCCGGTCAATTCAATGCGGCTGAGGTCAGGATGATTCTGAATCTGTTTAAAAACAGGGGGGGGCGGGGGGGTTGTTTCTTGGGAGTAAAATTTCGCTTGGATTTTGGGTGTGCCTGGGAGATCTTATTTTTCTATTTTTTTAATACTTTTAAAAATATTTTTGTTAAAAAAAGTATTAATTTTATATTTTTTAAAATATTTTATAAGACTTTGATTTTATGATATTAAAAAAATATATCTAAAAAAATAATATAATTTCACACAAAAAATTATTTTAAAAAACATTTTATATCATAACTTTAAACAGACATTTCAAAGGTGACAGTGTAAAGATAAAAACCAGCAAGTGAATTTTATATGAGTTAAATTTAAGAGAATCGCAATTGAGATTGTGACCCCGATGGAAGGAATTTGTTCTCTTTCTTTGTCCTCGGTTTCAAGTCTTGTTGTGTATGTTTATTATTCTCGCGGTGTCTTATATATTTACTGGATTTACAGGATATTCAATGAGTTCAAAAATTAATTATGATGTATGTAAGTTAGCCCAAACATCCTGGGTTAAAGAAAAAAGAGAATCAAGAAGAATAATGTGGTACTGGAATGTAGCACTATGTTTTAGGTCTGATCTTTTTTTTTACATAAGAATAAATATCCGGTCATTATTAATTTTTTTAGTAAAAAGATAATTATAAGGGTGTTGAAACAATATGAATGGATTAATTTAATGGGTTAAAATACAACTTGAAAAACAAAAAATAATAATTTTGCTCAAGACAGCGCTTTTAAAAAAATATTGAAAAAAACAATAAATTTGATCGATCTGGATTAACTTGGATTGATATATTAAATTCACAGCCTAAAATCATGAGATTATGATAACAAATTAAAATAAATTATAAAATTAAAATCTCAATCAACTCAATGTTGAATAGCAAAATAAAGAAAATCAATTAAAAAAATGGCATGAGTCAGTTCAATATAACATTCTGAATACACGATCTAAATCATAAGATTAGAATAACCAGATAAAAAACAAATCAAAACAATTTATGAGTATTAGTTCTCAATCAACCTAATACTGAATGATGAAGTTGGAAAAAATCATTTAGAAAAAACATAAAAAATAACCATAGTTAACCCGCCAAACTCATGGCTCGACTCATGAGACTGTGATGATCTTGTAAAAAACAAACTAAAAAAAACAATCTAGGTCACCCCTGTCAAAGTCGTGAATCAGATCATGAGACTGGGATAACCTCGTATAAAGTAAATTAAAATAAATTACAAAACAAAATTTTCAATCAAACTATTGTTAGAGAATGAAACTAAAAAAAAATCAGTATAAAAAAGAACACAATAAAGCAATCCAATTAAACCCGACAAAACTTATGACTTATGTCATGAAACTATGATAATCTAATAAAAAGTAAATCAAATTAAATTAGGGAGCATGATTTATAATTAATTTAGTGTTGAATGATGAAATTAAAAAAAAATAAAGCCAACCAAATTAACCCACTATTAACTATACGGGTCATGAGACTGGAATAATTATATAAAAAAATAGATCATAAAACTTAATTTATATAAACTAGAAGTTAATGAGTAAAATAAAATAAATAAATAAACATAAATTTCATTGAAAAAACAAACGCAGAAAAAAAAAACAGCAACTTATAATAAATGGTGTTTTGTGATACGACGCACCACAAAAAAACATCTCTCTTCTTTCTTTCTTTTTTCTTTCTTGTCATTGTCAGTGTTAATTTCCTGCTTTACTGTCTTGAAAATCTGACTTGAATGATCAAGTTGAACATTTTCAAAACTCTATGAATGCAAGGACCCTGTAGCAATTATAAAGAAAGTTAAATGATGTACATTTTTATTGTAGTTTTAGACACGTATTATTGAAGATTGTGACAGTAAAATTTATATGAATATAGTGTGTAATTAAAAGAATTATAAGGATGTTGTTTTTTTATTTTTTATTTAAAAAATTATTAGCGTGTGTTTCA
>Ga0325411_1004415_pt1 | contig 15782 bp, 5 predicted proteins | sample PopdelMetagenome_13_FD_206181 | JGI IMG/M metagenome (GOLD analysis project Ga0325411, IMG submission 206181) | Populus deltoides microbial communities from Bellville, Georgia, United States - Xylem-PdIQD-R4 | ecosystem: Host-associated > Plants > Phyllosphere > Stem > Wood/Secondary xylem... | reverse complement strand
TGGTGATCTTGATGGCACGCGGGATACAACGTCTCCAAGATCCTCTTTATATACATACCGTTGCTCTTTCGTAATCTTTGATTTCCTATTTATTGTATCAATGAAACTTTCCTTGTTTGCTTTCTTAACGTCCCGAAACTCTTAAAAAAAAATTAATTTTTTTTATATATTTTAGATTGTTTTGATTTGTTAATTTTAAAAATAATTTTAAAAAAATAAAAATTATAATTTTAATATATTTCAATACAAAAAATACTTTAAAAAATAAATACAACCACACTCAAATAAGCTACCTTAATTTAAAGTATATGGATTATTACTTTTTTATAGTATTTTTTACTTGAAAACATATTGAAATAATAATTTTTTAAAATAAATTTATTTTTAATGTTAATATATTCAAATAATATAAAAACATTTTAATTTTTTAAAAAATATATTTTTAAAACACAAAAAAAAAATCTCTTAGGGCCATGAATGCAAAAAATTACTTGGAACAATTTCTTTGCCCGCAAGGATCGTCATAAAAGTAGCTCAAAAAATGGCATAGCTTCAAAATTTCAATCTGATTAGTGAAAAGATAAACTTTGTAATAAAATATAATATAAATAATTTATAAATAAAAAATAAAAAAATTAAGATTTTATCTTGTTTCGATTGTTTTTAAAAGTATATTTTACTTAGAAATATATTAAAATAATATTTTTTTATTTTAAAATTAATATATTAAAATAATTTAAAAACATCAAAAACAAAAAAATATTAATTTAAAATAAAAAAAATTACATTTTTTAAGAGTATTTTCAAAACTTAAAAACAGCCACTTATGTTCGATTGGTGGCCCCATTCTAACGAAGAATATGGTGGTGGGCCATGATGGTCTCTTCAGGTATTTTAGATTTTAGCATTTGAAACACGACACGTGCCTTCAACACAGTAATTCTTGCAACTCAACTCATCTGACAATGTACTGGCGTCATTTCTTGGTTGAAGGAAAGGACGCATTTATGCTCTATGAAACTAAAATTTTGAATTAAAATCGAAGGTCCTAGTTTTAATAATAATAATAATAATAATCATGTCTTAGGGAGGACGCATTTTGTTATTAATTATTTAGAGCAAATAAACACGAGGACGGCTGATTTACCCATTTATTTATTAATGTTTGGAAACGCAGTATAAACTGTATTTTTAAAAAGTTTAAATTTTATTTTTTAATTTTTTTACTAAGTTTTAATATGTTTTAATATACTAATATTAAAAATTATTTTGAAAAAATAAAAAAATTATTAATATATATTTTAATATAAAAAAATTATTTAAAAAACAAGTGAAGTTAAAGACTATGTTTGGGAACGCGGCGGCGGTTGCGTTCCCAAAAATTTTAAAATTTTTTTTTATTAAAATTGAATATAGTTTGTAAGTTTTGGATCGTTTTGATGTGCTGATGTCAAAAATAATTTTTAAAAAATAAAAAAAATTATTGACATGTATTTTAACACAAAAAATTATTTAAAAAACACCTGCAACTACACTGCAATACACGCTCAAATATAAATCGCAATCACAGCCGTTGCCATCAATCATTCAAATGTGTTTATTACATGCATGCATGAGAAGAGCAACTTGCAGAAAGTGCCGTTGGAAGGTTTGTTGCTTGTTGACGTCACATAAGCAGAACGGACCGTTGCAAGGGTTTCTATCTTCTTTTCTTTTCTTGAATCTTATAAGTGACAGTTCGATGCGTCAGCATTTGCGGGAATATTTTCTTTTGTTCATTGGGTGTTAAATGGAAACAGAATAATATAAAATTTGTCATAGGCTACGTGGGTATCGAGAATTTACTAGAGTTTGTTTTTTAATGTATTTTTTTTGTTTTAAAATAAATTAAAATAATATTTTTTTTTATTTTTAAAAATTTATTTTAATATTATTACATCAAAATTATCTAAAAATATTAAAAAATAATAATTTAAAACAAAAATATATTAATATTTTAACAGAAAATGGTTCAAATTAATACCAAACAGATACACTATAGAATCAAACAACTTCAGCTATCGATAAGAATCCCATGCTCCAAACCGCAAGGAAGAACAATTCCCTAATCCCAGAAATAATATTGATTTAGAGTATGTTTGTATTTGTGATATCATCATGTTTTTTTATTTGAATTTTTTAAAAAAAAAATTGATATTTTTAAATTGTTTTGAAGTGTTAATGTTAAATATATTTTTTTAAAAAAATATTATTTTAATATATTTTTAAGTAAAAATCAATTTAAAAATCAATTTAAAAATCAATCGTTATCACTCATCACAATATGAAATATTATCTTAATAAATTAAGATATATGTGTGTCTATAATTCGTTCTAATGGAGTATATTATGGAAAGATTTAATTATAACTTAATCCAGTAATATGATTTCAGAAACTTTATACTTAGCCTTTATATTTTTTTTAATCCATTTTTAAACTGATCCATATTTAACAAAATAAATGGTAGAATTGTAAAGTTAAACTTTCTTAATATGTGGAAGGTCAAATTTTGCCACTGAGGGGGGTATTAATATATTTTACAGTTATTCATGATGAATTTGGATTTCATTAATTTTATTGCAACGGGAAGATGGAATAATTCAAACATATTTTATCTTAATTTTTAAAAATAAAAGCTTGTTCGAGAGTGTAGTTATAGTCAAGGTTGTTAAAATCATGATTTTGACACGGCATAGAAAATACAAAACAAACTCGAATCGTAAAATCGTAAGGAAATTTTTTGACAATATTTGCACTGAACTTTTTTTTAATTCTTATCAATATCTATACCATGCTGTTATCTTACATCAAGCCTATTACCAGAGGACTTGTTTTTAGATGCCATGTGTTCAATAATTCAAAAATCAATTTAAATCAGCCTTGTAATCAATTCAAACATGATTATTAGAACCAAATTATGATCAATACAAACACAACTTAGATATTCTATAAACATATTTTATTTTGGAAACATCATTAGTAAATAGTCAATAAAATTATGACTATATCAAATTGTATATCGGTACACTATAAATATTATATCATTTTAAGTTTTTTTATAAATATTTTTGAAACGTAAAATAAACAGGGTTCAAAAAGATATTAGGTGCTATAAATATTGGTTCAGAATTCAATATATGTACATGAGTTTATATGTGAGTTTTAATTTTTTTAGAAATTTGATTTTTTTATATAAAAGTTAAAAAAAATTAATATTTTGAAATTATTTTAATATCTTAATATTGAATTTTAAAAATAAAAAATATTTTTTTAATATTTTTTAAAAATAATTATTATTACAGTTCCGCGCAATTTAAAAGTGAAAGTTGGGCTACTTATTTTGGTAATGTCAAAGTGTTCATTTTTATGTCAAAAACTAATCTTAAATGTGACTTTCTGGCAGCAAAAAATGGGTCCTCTGTAAGATTCTTAGTTTCTTACTTTTCCTTCGACAAAACTAACCACTGACATAGATCCAGTGGTCTGTGCTTGGAGTTGCTTCGTGTGGCCAACAATGTTTTGCCTGAACGGTCGCTTGGAAGGATAAATTGGGCGGTCAGCATCAAATAAATGGTGGAATGATATATAAACAAGAAATTTCGGGAATACTGCGCTACTGCAGCATAGATGTTTTTTATTAATTTTTTTTAAAAATCATAAAAACAGTTGTAAAATCCTGATTTTATCTATTTTCAAGTTTTTAAAGTATTTTTGCACGTTAAGTATGTATTAACTTATAAAATCTATAATTTTACAAGTTAATTCGTGATTTTAATTGCACGTTAAGTATGTATTAACTCATAAAATCATATGATTTTACGAGTTAACTCGTGATTTTAACAACCTTGGTTGCAGTTGCTTTTTAAAATGTTTTTCATTTAAAAATGTATCGAAATAATAATTTTTTTATTTTTTAAAAATTATTTTTGAAATCAACGCATTAAAATAATTTAAAAACATAAAAAAATATTAATTTTAAACAAAAAAATTAAAATAAAAATTAATTTTTTCAAAAATACTTTCAAAATATAAAAACAAATAAAACATTACAGCCATCATTTATTCATACATGAAATTGACTTGCGCACCAAATCCTTTCGCGAGGACGATTAAATTAGAGTTAGTAGAGGGTTTGACAGGTAAAACAAACGGTTTTATTTTCTTAGTCTTTTGAATCATTCAAAACCCACCATCGCAGCTCCCAGCGAGGTGTGAATCTTTGAATTACTGATTTAAATCGCCTCTCCAATGTGTTTATTTCAATATATATATATATATATATATAGAGAGAGAGAGAGAGAGAGAGAGAGAGAGAGATGTTTTTTAATACCATTTGCTTCATTAAATGATCCAATGTTATAACAAAAAGTTAAAAAGTCAAAACTTTAAAGAAAGACTTTGCTATTTTCTTGTAGGAGTTAGCAAGTACAAAGAAATGGTTGGTAATTTTCATCCAATTAACCATGGAGTTGTTTTATTATTATTATTATTATTATTATTATTAATGTGGGTATCTCAGTTAATTTGTGCACACCTCGATTAATCTCACGAGCCCTAAAGTTAACAATCATGTAAGTTTTCAGTGATCCTAAAAGAATTAAAATTCATGATCATTGAAAAACTAACCCAAAACCTGATCAATTAAACTATTACATGAGATTTAATCATGGAATTATCACGGCAGAAAATTGCTTCTTTAATTTGATTAATAAACTATAAAGGGAACAATATGTACTCTTAGAAAACGTAACAAAGAAAAATCTTCGATTATTCTCTTGTTTTTTTTTTTTTTTAAAGAATTCATGTTGATTGCATATTTAATTTTCTTAAGTCTTCATTTCATACTTTATCAAATTGGAAATATCTTTATCATAGAGTTGTACCAAACTATATATTTGAAAGATTTTATGATCGTTTAACAACATATAGAACAGCTCACAAAAGGTGAGAATTCTTCATTTAAGATAAAACACCCTACTTGTATATTTTTTTTTATAAAATATTACATTTGCAAAACTATTATGTATATCAATTAATTAAATATTTTTAAATCTATAATTGAAGTAAAACGTACGACGTCGCATATAATAAACAAATCGAGCGTGAAGGATGGGAAATAAAAAAAAAACCCTCTTAAAAGAACCGACCAACAGCATATTGTCAACCACAATATTAGGTTATGGAGTTTAATATGTTAGATCACATGTCAAAATCATGAATTCTAGCCCTAAGATCTGGGTGGTTTTACTTTTTGGAGACAATGAGACATTATTAGGCAATTAACGTGTGAAAATGACAATTTCCTTTGGGTTTATGAAAGACATTTTCATGTGATAGCAGTGTCCTTGTAGTTTCTTACCATAGCTCTCTCTTTTGTAAAAACAACTAGATTATGCATCCACGTATATTGTGAGTCATGTTAATTTTTATTTGAATATAAAAAAAATACTTGAATAATAGTAATATTTTTTTCTAATAAAAAAAATTAAATCATGTAAGAGTTTACTCAATATAACTCGGTTGATTTTACTAGTCCAAAAACAACTTATATAACCCGTGAAAACAATATTTGACTAAACAAAATTGTAAAATGATATCTTTTTTTTAATATTAAAATAAAAAACATATTGGATTGACTTAGGACAACTCGGATTAAAATGTCAAATTTATGGTCTAGGTTATGAGACTATAATAACCCTATAGAATGCAAATCAAAATAAATTATGAAATTTAATTCTCAATCAACTCAATATTGAATGATGAAATTGAAAAACAAATCAATTAAAAAAATTTAAAAAAATAACCCGAGTTAACATGCCAAATCAACCTGATTCATAAGACCGAGATAATCTCATGAAAAGCAAATCAAAACAAATTACAAAATTCATTCCCAAACCAACCCAATATAGAAAGATGAGATCAAATAAGAAAAGAACATAAAAAAACAACAAGAGTCAATCCACCAAATACATGACCCAGGTCATCAGACCAAAATAATCTTATAAAAAATAAAAAAAAATGACCTGATTTAACCTGACCTAACCTGTCAAATTCACGACTTTGATCTTGATATTAAGATAACCTCAGAGAGAGAAAGTCGAATTAAATTATAAAGTTTGATTCTCAATTGCCCATGTCAGACCTAATGTTGAATGATGAAATTTGTAAAAAATTTAATTAAAAAAATAACATGAAAAATAAGTCAAATCAACCCGAATTAATCGTTAAACACTATTTCTGAGTCATAAGATCAGGATAAGCTAATAAAAAACAAATCAAAACCAATCATAAAGCCCAATTCTCAATCAAACACAATATTAATTGAAAAAATTGAAAAAAAAAGTCAATTAAAAAAATGAGTCAATTCGGTTAAACCGTCAAACTCGCAACCTAGGTCATGAGACGGGGACAATCCAATAAAAAACAAGTTCAAATGTTGAAGGATCGTGACTCGGATCATGAGACCGATATAACTTCTTAAAAAGAAAAAAGAAAAAAAAACAACCTGATTTAACCAGGGTTAAATGTCAAAACTCATGACCTTGATCGTGAGACCAAGATATTCTCATAAAAAGCAAATCAAAACAAATTATGAAGTTTAATTCCAAACCTACTCAATATTGAATGATAAAATTAAAAAAATTCAATAAAATAAAAGACACAAAAAACAACCCAAGTCAACTCGGATTAGCCCGTTAAGCACTATTCTCAGGTCATGAGACTTAGATAACCTAATAAAAAGTAAACAAAATAAATCATGAAGTTTAATTCTCAATCAAATCAATATTAAAGGATGAAGTTGGAAAAAAAATCAAGAAAAAAAATCTAAGTCAACCGGGTTAACCTGTTAAACCTGGGATTCGTGTCATGACAGTGTGATAACTAAATAGAAAAAAAATCTAATATTAAAGGATGAAATTAAAAAAAAATTGATTGAAAAATAATCAAAAAAGAAAAAAAAAAGCAAAGCATTATTCCAATGAGTAATGATTTGTTATGAAGGGTACACTAAAAATCCCTCCTCTTTTAGTTTATAGTTAATAAGAGTTTAATAACTAAATAGAAAAAAAAAATCTAATATTAAAAGATGAAATTAAAAAAAAAATTGATTTAAAAAAATTGAAGAAAAAAAATTATTTCAATGAATAATACTTCATAAAAAAAAAGTAAAACTCTCTCCTCTTTTATTTTATAGTCAATATATATTCAAAAAGGTTCGAAGAACATTTGGTATTCATTTTTAATAATAATAATAAAAAAAACTCTTTTAATTTCTCTTTTTTTCCAATGTTAGCTACACACTCACAACAAGAGTGGAATGATTTTTTTTTTTCAAATCATCATCAATACATCATCATACATTAGTTTGACACAATTGAAAATACACATTAAAAAAATCTACATTTCCCCCACTTTCCACAATTAAGGCTGATTCTTAGATACTAAATTTAATTTCAATTCCTGCCATAATTTTGCTTTTATTATCATCTAACCCAATTAATCCAAATAACATTCAATTTTTATTTTCCCCAAATTTCCTTAAAAACCCCACCTCAAAATTCATGAGTTTTAGCATCAATTCTATTTGTATTCGTCGAAGCTTGTATATTTAGGTTTAGAACTCCATACCTAATAGTAAAATGAGCTTTTAATGCTAACGAGTCAGAAATTTTCAACTCCTCTTCCTTCTCACTCCAATTTGTCATGCATCTCTCTCTAGGACTTCTTTTCTCTCACTTTATTTTCTCCTTATTCTTGTGGTTGATAGGTTTAGGAAATCATTTCTCTCTTATTCTAGCCTAAAACCTTGAATTCTCTTAAGTTTTCAGTGTAAAAATTGCAAGGAAGCAACAAACTCTCCTCTCTTTTTTCTTTCGAGCAAAACTAGTTGTTTAAGGAGAGGAAGGAGCTAAAATTTCTATCTATTTTATTCACTTATTTATGTAAATGTCATTAATAAGTCTATATTTTATTTTTTATCCGGCTGTTGACATTCTTGTATAACCTTCCTGAACTCTAATTATAGTGAAATTGTAACCTTAGATAGAGCATTATGTCAGGAAACTCTTTGTAAAAGTTTAGTGTGATCCGACAATCAGATTAAAAGTCATGCTTGATAGTGTAACATTGATCGGTAGGAGATTTTACATCAAAAATCTGAATTTTCTTGTTCTATCCTTGCATAGATCATATCACTTATTCTACTAAATCTTCGAGACAATTTAATTATTTCAAAATATATTTATTTTACCTTTTCATCATTTAGTTTATTTATGGTCTTATTATCATTCCACGGTAACATTACTGATTTTCAATCGGGATTTACACTAACAACTTTTTTTTGATCTTTTGATCACATGTTTAAATTCATTTAATTTTTTTATTTTTTTAAATCTGGCGGTTTACACCTACAATCCTAACTAAGCATCGGAAGGTCTCTGAGCCCAAAGGAGACTTGTTTTCTAGGTGCTTGTGATTCTTCGTTATTACTAAGTACAATAACCCATTTCCATTATTTTAGCACAATACTAGCTTTGCCAAAGACGTTGTTCTTTAGAATTTCCTTTAAACCTAATTAATGGCACCATCTATACAAACTTTTTAAACAAAATCCATTTTATTTACCTTTTTTCACATATCTTCTAGTTTTTCCATGGTTAATAGCTCATAAACTTTAGGAAAGAGATGGCTATAAAGCTTTCCACTATAGATGATCAATCAGCTTCTTCTGATCTCTATTAACTAACTCAACATGTAAAAATTCTCAAGGAGGGTCTAATTAATTATCAATTAATTAGACTTTTATTTAAAGAATTGTTTTTGATGAGAAGGTTATGCCCTGCGCTACCAAAATTTTTAAATTTATTGTCAAAATTTTTTTGTTGATATTTATTCTCTCAGTCTGTCGGTACAAATTTTACCGACAAGCTCACAGATGAAAATACTTTGTCATAAAAACTCTCATCGGTGATTTGTAGTCTGTCAGTGATAAATTTACTGACGACAAAAGTGCCTCAAAAAACAAAATTACTAGCTTCATTTCGTCAATATTTCCATCGGTGAATATGACATATCACAAACAGGAAAATTGTATGTAATTCCATTAGTGATTTTTTTATTTGTCGGTATTTCTCTCGATGAATTTAACATATAACTGATAAAAAGACTGTATGAAATTCTGTCGATGATTAAACAATGACAGTGGCATTTGTAGTAATTTTTTTTCAACTCTTTGGAATATACCAACGATCTTAATCCATCTGTAATACCATTAGTGATAATTTTAAAATATTTTTTTAAAAATAAACAGAAGTAGAAAATAATTAAAGTAAATTAAATTAATATAAAAAAAATATTTATTAAAAATTTCAATATTTATAAGTTCAAATAAAATCTAGAATACAGGTGTTGGAGGAAAAGGAGGAGGAAGCAAGTCTTTGTTAGGACTGCAAAGCCAACAAAAGGGAGAACATATACCACCCATTTATGATTTCATCTTCATTACCAATCGAGGGAGTTTGGTCATCTTAGAACTAGGTCGTGCATAATTAGCAGTAAGATGGGTTGACTAAGCTTGTACTCATTGGTGTAAAATTGATTCGAACTCTGAAGTTTTAGTGCTTAGAATCGATTGCGAATATCCAATGATTGAAATATTATGAGTCATCCACAAGTCCTCGACCATAATGTTAAAAAGACCATACACCTAATTTCTATTAGGTCCACCAAATGATCATGCCTTCAATCACAAATCCGAATCGGGATACGGATGGATTAAAGAATCATCCTCGTATCTCTTCTTTAACCAGATGTCATATGTTTTATGGAAAAAAAAGGCAGCAAATTCAAAAATTAATAACTTACAAAAAACAAATTGAAAAGTAACATATCACAAAGTGCTGAACTCGACTATCGATGAGTTGCTACACCTTTTTTTATGGTCCACACGTGCATTTCTACAAAAAGCTTCATTGGGCTTGGCTCGCATCCAAGAACCAAGCCTGCAAGAAAAAAATGTTGTTAGTTAAATATATTTTAAAAAACAACAAATAAAAAAAGGATGTAATAAAAACGAAAACTTACCATCATTTTCGCATGTGAAATGAACGTAACAGAATCGCTGGTGTGTGTGGTAATGGAACCGTGAACACGCCGGTTCTAGTTCTCTGTATTGGACTGTGAATATCGCATGAAGTGATTAGATGTCACGTGAAGAATATATTCAACCCATACAACCTCTGAGATGTATGGTGGTCTGGAATTCTTCCAAATCGTCACATTCTTCCAGCCTGAAAGCTCTCTTTCTTTTGCATATTTTTTAGCTTTCTTTTTCACCTCGTACCAAAAATCACATAGCCTATATGGTACAAATGAATTATCTATTAGTAAATGAAAAATAAAATTGAATAAAATTAGTATGATTCTTCTACACCCCCATTGCAATAGCGTTGTTAACTCTATTCCATTCAATTTTTTCCTTTTAGCTAAAATTTGTAGAAGAAATTTTTTATTAATATTAACAAACTAACTAAATTAACATAATAAACTAATTGATAAAATTATAGGGGGTGTTGTTTGTTGTATTGAAAAATAAAGGAAGAAGAAGAAATGGGGGAGGAAGAGAGAAGAGTCTCTCGCCAAATTATAAATTAAATATTACAAATGGATCTACTAATGAAATAACCTATCGATAATTATGGCTGTAAAAGTGACATCATCATACTTTTTGGCTTTTCTAATTTTTTTTCTCACTTTAATTTTCTCAGAATATACCGAAGAAATATTTCATCAATGTTTATTGACGGATACAATGAAGGAATAGTCTGTCGGTAAAATTTACCACAATCTATCGACATAAAAATTTCATCAGTGTTTTCTTTGTATTTGTCAATTTGCTGGTAGTAATGATCATGAGGTTTAGTTTATAACTAGTTTTATCACTCACACGATGTCATCGGTACAATTCCAAGTTATTTTCAAACATAATAAAATAATATGATAATGTTGTGAATGCATTTTAAAATGTATTATGAATTTTTTTAATTAGAAATACAAACATGCTATTTACACTGTAAGTAGGATTTCAAGTAAATTTTTAATGTGAAAAAAATAATTATGTTATGGATATGTTCTTATCATATTATTTTTTTATATAGAAACAAAAAAATATTGTTTATACTTTATAAAATAAACTAAGAAATATATGAACTGGTTTATAAAAAAATATTTGTTAACACTAATAAAACATTTAAAGTGTGAATGTAATCTTCATAGTAGAAATAAAATGATCGATGCATATACAATTTTATATTGTTGCTAATAACAAATGATTTCTTTTTTATATAAAAATTCATACAAATACAACCAATTCATATCAAATATGAGAGGAAGAAAATTCAATACAAATCAAATTAATTTCTTTGAAGTGTCATGCAACTAAGAACATAAATATATATATATATATATATATATATATATATAATCACCATTGAAAAAAAATTAATTCAATTTGTTTAATAAATAAGAGAGAGTGTATGAATTAATATTTAAATAAAAAAATTTAATGAAAAAGGAAATAAAAAAAGTCATACGTTGATGGATCAGGCCTAAGTGCGTCTGGGCCTAGAAGCCAAGACACATGCCTGGTTTTTTTTTCTAGGAGCGAAAGAAGCATTGTTTGCTCCTGTATGTTCTAGTTTTTTAAAGGAGGGCGACATGTCACTTGTAATGGATGCGAGTTGTCAGCAAAAACAACATGTCCTCAATTGGCTTGGTCATAAAAAATCAAGGTCTATGTTTTTAGACCCCAAAAATCAAATTTATAATTCTTTTGTACCCAAGAACACCTCTAAAATACAATATAAACTTCAAAAAACCACTTAACAAACTCAAAATACCTCTAAATCACTCTAAAAAGAATAAATATATGTCGAATCAAAATAAACCAAATGAAACTTGATCTACTTTTCCCATCATTTAAAGAGGAAAACTACATCCATTAAACTTCTCTCGAGAAGAAGAATCTATTGACACAAAGATTATCATTTTTTGTGGTTAGAAAATGGTCCTACAACTTTCTCTCTCATTTGTTATTTTCCGGCAAGTTTCTCTCTCATCTCTCAAACCTAGAAACTAATAAATAAAAAAAATATTTTGGAACAAGATAAAGATTCTTAAACCTTAAGATTGACCATACATTTTCTCCATGTTTTACATTGTTGTCTTTTATTTTTTAATTGTATCTTTCTACTACAATTAAAAACTTTATCTTGTGGAATTAGGCTGCAATATGATTAAAATATAAAAAGTCATAGAAAAAAATTTGAAAAAAAAGAAGAAGATGAAAATGAAAGAAAAAAGAAAAAAGAGTGGCTTTATTGCATGTTCATATCACTACCAGAAATTCGCTTAATAGCAACGGATTTACCGACGGATTATTTCTGTCAGTAATTTGAGGTTGAAATTACTGACGGAACTTTTTCTGTTCGTAATTCAGTCGGTAACTACCGACAAGCACTTTTCATCGGTAGTTACCGACTGAATTACGGACGGAAAGTTCAGAATTAAAAAAAAAAAGGCGGGTCGCTGACGTGGAGGTTTTAGCGGGGTTATTTTTACCGATGGAATTACCGAGGGATTCAAAATGGCAGATCCGTGCGGTGACGTAATCGGTTCACCGCTTGAAATGCCGACGGAATCACCGAGGGATTCGAAATGGCAAATCCGTACGGTGACGTGTTGATTTTTCCGTCAGAATAGCCAATGGACTCACCGACGGAACATCCGTTGGTGAAACCGTCAGAAAAAATTAATATATGCCCTCTCTGCCGACCCTCTCCTCCCCTATTTCTCCTTCTTCTTTCTAATCCAAACTCTCCCCATCTGCAAACAACCAGCCCCCCTCCACCCCAAACAAAAATCTCCCTCATCTCAACACAACAAGTTATATTTCTTGAAGTTTTGTGGTCACAATATCCGTGTTCTGATTTACCGACGGATTTTATCAATTTTTGTAAGTAATTCTATCTTTTTAAATTTTAACATTTAAATGTCAATTTTATTGTTTTTTTAGTATAAGTATTTTGTTAGTAGATGTATATGTTTTATTGTTATTTCTCAAACAAACTTGTAGTATATGAATGTATAATTTTATACCTGTTATGGTTTGTTTTAGATTTTTTAAGATTATATTTGTTTGTAAATTGTTAAAACTTTATGGAATTACCGAATTACATGTGCTGTTTTGAAATAATTAATAGCTTGCTTAATTGGTCCGTTTAAAGTTTTATCAATGGTATTGCAGAGTGGTAATTTTCATATATATATATATAAATTTGTATGGACGTTGATAAATGATAATGAATATTTAATATTTATGAGAAGTTGTGATTGATTTGTTACATAATCTCGAGGTAAAGTAATATTTTTGCAAGTTTATTTACCTAACGTAGTTAATTAATACATGATGTCATCATAATTTTATAAAGGTTCAATATAAGTCATGGATGATCATTCATGGATGTATCGAGATTCACCCCAAGGATTGCGGAGGATTAATTATTGTAACGGGGTTCAGGGTTTTATTAATTTCGCAACATCTATTCCTAGAAATTTTACTAGAGACGGTATTAGGTGTCCATGCAGGAAGTGTCAAAATAAAAAATATCTGCATCCAGATGTTGTAATGATGCATCTTCTACACAAAGGGTTTATGGAGAATTACCAGTGTTGGTATGCACATGGAGAAATATTTGTTAGTAAGAGGAGAATGAGAGAAATGGTGGTGGGGTCAACTTCTAGTGCTAGCAACGTGCATGAAGCGGTAAATGACAACACTAATCCTTACAGAAATATGGTTATGGATGCAATGAGAATGAATCAAGGTAATGTCAGTCAATTTCCTATCATAGAAGAAGAACCTAATGCAGATGGAGCTAGGTTTTTTGATTTGTTGAAAGATTCTGACGAACCATTATGAGATAGCTGCATAAACCACAGTAAATTATCGGCCGTAGCACAATGTTCACCATCAAGTTAGATCACGGGTTGAGTGAGGCCGGGTATGACAAAATTATTGAATGGGCGAGAAGCGTTTTACCTGAAGGGAACAGGCTGAAAAAGATCTTCTATGCCGCGAAGTCCATGATGAAACCCCTCGGTTTTGGATACCAGAAAATTGACATGTGCCCTAACTTCTGCATGTTATACTACCTTAAAAATGCTGAGATGACCGAATGCATGACATGCGGGCATTCCCGTTACAAACTGTCATGGATATGAAGGGGAAGACAAAGGACAACATCAAGGCTAGATTGGATATAGCTTTATACTGTAACCGTAAATATATGGAGTTGGTTTATGATGAGTCACGGGTCGCAAAACCAAGAGCAAGCTTCATGTTAGAGAAAACACACAACTGTTAGTCTACAAATGGCTTAAGAGTCTGTGTTTTCCGGATGGATATGCATCGAACATATCAAGGCTGGTTAATATAGAGGACTGCAGATTGTATGGAATGAAGAGTCATGGCTGCCACGTGTTTACATAAACACTCATCCCATTAACTTTTCGTGATTTGTTGCGAAAGGGAATATGGGATGCACTCATGGAGATCAGTCATTTCTTCAGAGATATATGTTCCAACAAGTTGAATGTTGAACACATTGAAAGGCTTCAAACGAATATCGTCGAGACACTATGCAAACTTGATATGATATTCCCTCAATCATTTTTTGACTCAATGGAACATCTCCCTATACATCTACCGTTCGAGGCAAAAGCTGGAGGACCGGTCCAATATAGATGGATATACCCATTCAAACGGTTAGATATTACAGTTGCAATGTAATTCATATATAAAAGTATTTTCAATGTTTTTCTTAATTGAAAATACTTGATTAATTCAATGCAGGTACTTGTTTAATCTTAAGAAAAAGGTTAAGAACAAGGCACATGTTAAGGGTTCGATATGTGAGGCCTATATTGTTGAGGAGATCTCAACATTTATCTCATACTATTTCGAACCTCATTTGAGAACGAGAATCAATCATGTTCCACGGCATGATGATGACAGTGAAGTACCTTCCAGTGGGAACTTGTTAATATTCTCCAGTACTAGACAACCTACAGCTAAAAATGTTGTAAGAGGAAGATATTTGTCGGAACTAGAGTTCAAACAAGCACACAACTATGTTCTATTTAACTGTGATGAGCTGAGACCTTTTATTCAGTAAGTTTATATATGTGTAATATATACTAATTAAACTTTGTTAGTAATATACTTTTAATTATATATTGTAATATTATACACTCATTATCACTTGCAAGCAACATCGACAATATTTGCTTTCCAATAACTCACAGCTAACCGAATCCCAGATCTTTCAATTACAAGATGAACAATTTGCCACGTGGTTCAGAACACATGTAAGCACGATCACAAACTCATTCTAACTTGCAAAATTACTGTACGTATGCATGTCATTACGAGATTCTCGTTCATTTACTGTTTATTGATGTACATTACATACAAGGTTTATCAAATGGGAATGAGTGCGCCTAAGTCATTGTCTTCACTAAGCCTGGGGCCTGTAAGAAAATGTAAGTGCTACAACGAGTATTTTGTCAATGGATATGTTTTCCATACTGAAGAATACGGGCAAGGAAGAAAGACATACAACAGCGGTGTTTGTGTTAAGGGATCCACTAGTAGTGAGTTAGAAGTTGACTACTATGGTAGATT
>Ga0325411_1004413_pt1 | contig 15784 bp, 13 predicted proteins | sample PopdelMetagenome_13_FD_206181 | JGI IMG/M metagenome (GOLD analysis project Ga0325411, IMG submission 206181) | Populus deltoides microbial communities from Bellville, Georgia, United States - Xylem-PdIQD-R4 | ecosystem: Host-associated > Plants > Phyllosphere > Stem > Wood/Secondary xylem... | reverse complement strand
GAATGAAGAATCATGCATTTTTCATAGGTCCCTTCGGTCAGATTGTTTCACACTTGGTGAAAGATTCAGGAATTCAAGGAAACAAAATCTATTTTACTTTACCGAAAGATAGAGTTCTTTATGAGTACGATATTTCAATGGGAAGTGTGGGAGCATCTTTACCTTGCTCGAATGTTGAAGTTGACTGCCGACCTCAGTGGATTTTACCCCTTGTTAAGGACAAGTAGTTTTTAATCTTGTATTGCTTTACCTTTTTGGATGCTGATGCATCAAAAACTTAGGATTAAATGTCCCATGTTTTTCCATGGTTCAATGTTGAGAGGCATGGTATGTTCTAATTTCTACTCACAAAACATTTTGACGAAGTTTAGTTGATTGTTCATATTACTCGGACTTTCTTTGTCATAGTTCTACATTACACTCAAGAAGAAATTGCCACTGAAGAAGGGAAAAACCTTCATTCAATTATGCTATTAGAAACATACTCAGACTCTTTTCGGTTTGCTTAGAGACTCGGTTTTCTGGTTTTGAATTCCATGTCAAACAGCAAGCTAGTTAAGCATGTCTGCCATGTTATTAATCTCGTCGGATCGATTTAGCAGAAAACAGACTCTTTGAGGGATGGCTTTCATCAATAACAGAAATAGAAGGGAAACAATAACATAGATTATAAGTTGTAATAGGACGCTCAATCAGTAAGATCTCTCCCTTCCCATTTTTATCTTACTTGGCCTGGCAGGGGAAGGACTGGAACTCATTTGTCAGTACATTTCCTTTAAAATTAAGCAGAATGCTGGTTCTTTGTAACAGCAAATAAAACAGCATGGCAAGCAACTCTGAAATAGAACTTAAGTCTGCTTCATGACAAAAAAAAAAACAAGCATGCATACCACCGAAAGGCTTTCTCAGAAGATAGTTTTGGTGCATCATTCATCAAGTTAAAGGGGGAAACGATTCTGATTCCAAGGATCACTTCTTCACAATAGTAGCAATAACAAGAGCAAGTTTTCCCCAAGGAAATCATTCATCTAGCAGCTTCTCTCTTAGGAAGAGAGTGTGCCAGCATTTTGAGCTCCTGAAGCAAGAAATGTATTTCCTAGTAAACTCTGTTTGGCCTGCTTGAATTTGCTTCTGGTGAAATAAGCCATCGGAAGCACAAATACTTCACAATCTGCAAATTAGCCAATCACAATTTAAGTTAATTCAGTGCCAATCAGAGGACTAAATAACTTTTATTCTGCATTATTTATGAAGCTTATTACATCAAGCATATGTGCCCCAAAGCATCTAATAGGAAATACAGACATTGGTGATTGAAAATACTAGAACTTTTCACTCAAGTTCCTCCATAACAACAAATGATATTAAAGTGATATGGGTTGTCTTCTGGAGTAGATTTAGATGGAAACACTGTTAGGAATGCCCCTTCCAGTGAGTCCAACTTTACTGGTAGGAACCAACAAAGTGTATGGCATCTTGACTGGGCCACAGCGATTCTTCAATTTATCATCTCTGTTCATATCAAAAATCCTTATCTCAATGTCTGCCAGTTTCTTTCTAAATTTATCCAAGGCCTCCATCGGTTTACTGTCTGTGGTCCATTCAAGAGTGTCTCGCTGCCCAAGATACACTTCATCTGATGTATGCCTTGAAAGAATTTCTATAAGAGAAATTCCAAGAAGTGTCTGGTACTGGGAAGTGATTGTTTTCAAGAAAGCCTTCTCAGGGTTCGACTTGAGCTCCTCATACTCGGCAGAGCCTTCCTCGGGCATCAACCTACGGCTCATGCTAGGACGATTCGGAAGGAAACCTCCAAAAGGATATTGCCCAAAGTTGATAGCTGCATGGAGGGCTGATGCCACCCATATGATTATGGTGCATGAGTCTATTAGCTCTTCACGAGTCTGCATCTTAGGCCACCAGGGTGCATCTTTCAGGTCACCATGCCCTACCTCTCTCACTTCCTTCCACCATGATTGGATTTCATAGTCCTTCTGAACTCTATCATCAGTTTTATAGTAGAAAGAGCAGTAGTCTCTGACCCATTCTTTGATTGCGGACCATATCTCAAGCCCGTCGACAGCATATGGGTAATCTTCTATCAGTAGGCGGACACCATGAGGAGAACTTGGATCTTCAACTGCCACTCCTCTGAATAATTCAAGGTAGCATGTCATTGGAAATATAATAAACCATCATCACAGCATTTATCAGAGTTCAAGTTCTATAGTCCCTGGAGTGTTTACCAGCTTAAAATTCTCTATGTTGTTTAATTTCAAGTTCCAACAAATTATGAACAGCTATGAATTAGCCTTTATTAATAGACTAGGATGTAGTACCTCTTCTTCAGATCTTCAGGAAGTGCTTGCTCGGTGAAATCCCAGCTTTTGTAAAGTGATGCTGACATTTCCAAGGCATACTTCAAAGGATAAACGGTTAATTCCAGGATTCCACCAGCATTGATGAGCACCTGCCTAGCGAGAGCATTTATGTTCATTGTGTCCCGGAAGTGAGGTTTTAGAAGTTCATATATTGGATGAAGCACACTGAGGTGTCTATTTGTTGCAATCACAAATGGTTCAATTGCAGCATGAGTATGTAACCTGTTATCAAAAAAAGAAAATTTAGGAAAAGAAATGAACTAATCAACTGCATCAATATTTTTCCTTCTGATAGATGGTTTTTCTTTGTACCAGTGGCTGATAAGCTGATGATAGCCGGAGTCATTTACACCCACATAAGCTTTAGCCAGCTGCCAAATGGAGCCTTCAACACCATGTTCAGCTGGGGTGTAGATTTTGCTAATGGCTCCAAATTCATCTCCTTCTTCATGGGGCAAGCTTAACTCAATTACAAGAGGCTTCAAAGTCCCATCATCTTTCAAGAAAAGCAGAGTCCTTGTGGCATAAGTATTTTTTGAAGGAGTGTTTATCTTCCTCAGGTATGGCATTAGTGCATCATGGTGATCTAATATGAACATCCTGTTTTTCTTGATTGCCTATGCAACAAAAACCATTTTAGCTACAGTGGCTTGTTTGGGGTGATTGAATTCACCGGTTTCATCTGCGAAGCATCCTCAATCTGATAGTAAACTGAATTGTCACAGAAACTAATCTAGATACCATTACCTCATCTGTGGTCAGTCCCTCCAGATTATTCTTTATGTCCTCCTCAGTTATTTTACTATTTTGATCACCATATTGTTTGCTGTCTAGCTTGCTTTTCGGGGGGAATTCCTGCGTTCCAATCAATGATTATTAGACATAAAGAACAAGAAGATATGAAATCCATTAACTCCCAAAATTCTTCTCTGTACTTCTGAATCGGCAGAGAGATAAATATGGAACTTCATGCACCTCAAGGCGACGAATGACAACAGGGTTTAATCCAGCCAGCATTTCTCTGCCAAATTCTTCATCAGTCCTCCAACCAGTCTTATTCCCTGTATAACACATCAAGTGAGTATGTCTGTAAATATAGTCCAAACAGCGAGGTTAAGTGTTTTAGTTCAAACCTTCGATCACTTGAGGCATTGGAAATTTGAAAAGATTTTCCCCATCAGTTCGGAAAATTTCCTTGAGCATCTGCAAGGGAATTTTTTCCCTAATATTATCTACTAGGGAACCGTGAGGCAGCTCAATACCTCCCTCATAGAGTTTAAAGACATCGTCAAAAGAGTCAAACTCATTTGGGGTGCTGTCAAATAATCCTTCCAGTCCAGGTTTAACAACTTGAGCTACGAGTTTCAGTGCATAACCAAGGAAGTCAGCCATCCTCAGGTGACCAAATCGTTCATCTCTCGGAACATAGATGTTTAAGCTCGTCAGAAGTGGCACCCTGCTCTCGCTGTTGGGATCTGCTTAAGATGATAAGATCATAGAACAACTTTAGAAATGACAAGAAATATAAATAACACAATTAAACAGTATAAAAAACTGACTTCTGTTTGCACTGTAAGATTCTCAACAATATAATGACCTGATTCCGTTGCTGCTCGGCCTGTTCTTCCCCTACGAGGATAAGGGTACTCAGAAGACCCACCAAGAACTGGGCGGACATACTTCGTACCCTCGTCAGGATCTCCCAAATCATTGTAGTAAGCATAGTCGTAAACGCGGTCCCATTCCTTAAGCTCTCCTTTTCCATCTCCTCTCAATTTAACCAGTTCTTCTTCCCTGTATTTACGTAGCACTGCAGGTGCGTCCTGCGGCAGATGAGTCTATACAGACGTATCAGAATTTGTTAGCTCAGGATAATATTTACAGCTACCTTCAGCTTTCTATGGTTGCATAATTACCTTGTTAGTGAAGAAAACACGATCATAATTGTAATGCTTTTCAGGATAAATCCAAGAGTTGCAGACAAAGTGGACTCGGCCCTGACCAGGTACATCTTCCAGTGTGACAGTCTTTAGGTAGAATTCACTGTGATGATTATTTCTTATCAGGAGTGCCACTGGAACTCCAATCTCCTCATCCCAATCAAAAGTAACTTTAAATACCGTATCGCCGGGGATTAAGGGGTCGATGGTAGTAATCCAATTCTCTAAATTTGCCGGCTTTCCTAGCTTCTCTTTCGAACCATTCTCTACAAAGGGGCACCAAAATCCACATTAGTCAGCAGACAGTATAATTTTCTTGAGAAATTGCAGTTCCATTTACAGTGACAATCATGAATGACGGGCTACAAACTTGATCAGCCATGATCAATAAATGATCCAACATTCATGAATTTGTCCATCCTATTAGTTAGTTCAGATGAAGCTGCATTGCCCCTTCAAGAACTTTGTTTCATTCAGATGTCCTCACGGCCATTTATTAAATGTTTGTTTCGAAAAGTACAAAACCCACTTCCTCCTAATTGAATTATAAATATCAACAATTTTAAGTTGAAAATTAAAATGGTCGCTATGATTTTTTTTTTTTTAAAAAAACCTCAAAATAATACCATTTTATTTTTAAAAAATCCACCTCAAACTAAAAATCGGTTCGAACAAAACTTCATATCCACATGCCACCGAGTTGACCCACAAATCATACTAGATTTTGTAACTATGGCCAATAAAGAAGCATGTTAGAACCAAAGAAGAAATTAGCGCAGGAAGTCAAGCTATAATTCTACAATAAGCACAGCCAGTCAAGTTTCTTACAGCCTTATGACCCATCTACCAACAATCCACCATCAAATTATGAAGCTTTTTGCTATCTCCACTTTAACAGACAGTAAAGCAAGTCCATATCTCATAAAATCTAACAAGATCTCTGCATTAACCAATTACTTGAGATCTCTATAAATATTTTATGTACCTGTTGTAGGTTTTCTAATAAATCAAATGATAAGCATGAGCATGTAGGGCATGGGATAGGAAATTGGGTGGAATGGGTCCACATAGGAATAAATACGGCCATCATGGACACTATACAAACCAGGGAAAACTTCACAAATGCCCCCCAACTATACAGAAAATCTCAATCTTATCATTAAAAAAAAAAGTGTTGGTATCGATTTTACTCTTAAATTTCAGGAATTTTCAATCAATCAAGGGTTTCTGTCTACTTTGAAGACATTCCATCCACGTTTCCAATCAAAATTGTGCTTTTCTTTTTGTAAAAACATGACATCATTTGAAAATTTAATGCTTTCTATCAAGCAATTCTTATAAAAGTCATAATTGAGAAATTAAAATAGTTTTAGGGGTAAATTTCCATACAAAAAATAATTTAAGTGCAAAATTGATGCTACCTTAATAGTTTGATGATTTCTTTCTCTTTTTTTTTATTTTTTTTTATTTTTATCATGAACACAATCTTGAACACGGTTTAGAAATAGGTGACCGGTCAAATTATAGGAGCACGTCCAACTCGAGATCCCCAGTAATTCACTCTTTATATATTTAATGTTTTCCTATAAAATATGACGGGCAAACTTATATATTTAATGGTTTCCTAAAAACTATGACAGGCAACAATATCATAGGAAAAAACAATTTCTGCCTTCGAATTTGTTTCGTGCATTTTCATAAAGTAACATGGCAGTGACTATGAAGAGTTGTCACAGCCTTAATGTTCCTAGTCCCTACCATGATGTATGCATCAAACTTGATTATAACGGGTATTGGATGGGAGCAGGTCACTGAACAGGATAAGGTTAAATTCTCCAACTCATTACACAGCCTTGTACCGAGTGACCGTACGGGGCAAGTTTAATAACATTGATTATAAAGGTGCATATACGTGTGAAAGGAAGACTATAAACCACACATGGAAAATGGTCAACTATGGAGAATCAAGCATAAATTAATAATCTTGTCACTGTCGGGTTTTAAACTTGCTAATTTAAAATTCTTTGTTCTCCCCACTAGCAAATTTACTGGTTTCCCCAGTCCCCCAACTTTAATTTTCTGCAGCAAATTTTATTTGATTGTGTCCCTTGTGGACACTAATCTGCTGCTGATCGGTGTTGAGTGGTCTTTTGGGGTGCTTGGTAGCTAGGTTTAGTTGTTCAGGCTTCTGGCTCTACTGCCCCTGGACCCTATTCTCTATTTGTATAAAGCTCAGCTGGCTTGTGGAAAAAGGAGCCATGATTTGCAGCCTACATCCTTTTCTTTTGTTTATGGACTGCCGCCTCTCATGATGATATCCTGATCTTGGGGAGCAGGATAAAGTTTTTCTTGTGTTTTTCATGCATGTCTAGCTTGTCTTGCTCTTTGGCTTATACTCTCTCCCCTTTGGGTTTTTGTATGAATTTCCTCTCTTGGGTGCTTATTCTAGCTAGCCCTCTAGGTGTTCTTAATGAACTTCATCGAGCAATAAAAGAAAAACATCATGGGATTGAAAAGGCATGAAGCACTGAATCAGCAACAAAATGACGAAAGAACTGTTGTATATACCTGGAGGGTCACTTTTGGCAGCGCTAATGACTTGCAGAGAGACTCGTTGGCCTAACAACTCATGGCCAAGATCAAGAACCGAAGCAGGAAAGTCATTGAATTCTAAGACATTCTTCTTCATCAACACAACAGTGCCTTTGATCTTCATCTTACTGTCCCCTGTACAGCATGAGGCGATAGCATGAACAATGTTCTGAAACATTTCTTTCCCTCTTGCCTGGTTGCTCTCTTCTTGGGCTACAAAAAGAATCTACTAAAGCTAGGCCTGTGATGCCAACTAAGGTGAGTGGAGAAGGTCTTTATAGAGAGGGGATATATGCGTGGTAAAGACTGAGAAGCTTCACTTGCCACATTGCATCTCCGTGGAAAAAAGATGAGTTTTGTTAAAGTCTCTCTTTCATATTGAATTTGCCCTGTTGCTAGTCCTTTTACTGGACTTGTGAAGACTGGCCTACTACTTACAAGGACAGGCACTCTACAAGTCCACGTGTATGACAAGTGCTTTTTTATTTTTTTATTTTGAAGATATCAAATATGATAATTTTCATCATATCAAATTCAATTTGGTTTGAAGACCCTGCATTGAGACAATTAATGAAGGAAGCAATCAAGGAAAAATTAAGACAGAGGAGGTTCACACAGCTCCGAATCAGACTTTAATTTGTGAGTGGACTAAGACTTACCGGCCATTATTTACTTCTTTTATGCCTTGTTATCATCACATTAAGCCCGAAGCTCGGGTCATGGATTGACGGAGTTAAATATATATAGAAAACAAAACTGACTTGAGATAGGCTTGTATCAACCTAGTCAGATTACGTAAGTTAGAGAAAAATCCAAAATTAATAAGTAGAAGACTATTTACTACATTAAAAAAGGATAAATGGTTTCCTTAATGAATGTGTTCACAACTTACAAAGAAGAAAGGGAGAGGGAGAACTCCATTAAAAAGTATGATGCTGAAGAAAGTTTTTTACAAATTTGTCTTTTGAGTCAACATAAGAACTTTTGAATCTGTCTGCGTATCTATTAATTGATTTTCTTGTTGAATTACTCCAATTCCTTTACAAAATGTTAAACAATGAGCACAATAACAAGAAATATGCATGTCAGATCACATGCATAGTTTAAGTAAGCAGAGGATTAATGTTTTAATTCTCACAAACTCTAGAAATTCGCTTATGCTGCAGGAAATAAAATTAATATTTACTTTGTAAGTGATGAATTCATGCCTGGCAGATCAAGGCACAGATGGTGTTTGAACTTTAAGAAAATATATGTCTAGCTCCTGTTAGCCCTAATGGTATGAACCCTAAGTGATAAGTACAGTAATAAGGAAATGTTGGCTCTTATCAGGAGCAAATTAATAGCATAGAAAGCAACTCAGAAGTAGCTGCTTCTTGATAAAAATACAAGCACACCTGAAACGTTTCCTCAGGAGTAAGTTAATGTGATAGGAAGCACAGACTGTAAAATTTCTCCCTTCCCCAGGCTAGCCTGGCAGGGAAAGGACTGGGATGTACTTGGTCAGAACATTTATAATTCAGTAAAGGTATGTCGTTCAGTACCTTCTGCTTCTGCTGATAAAAATGCAAGCAGGCCTTACAAGGCCTGCTGAAGAGAACAATTGTCCATGCATTTCAAGCATCATTCAACAAGTTAAAGGAGGGGGGGATCTGATTTCAAGAGTCTCTTTTGCAATGGAGTCTAGCTAACAGGTTAAGCTATGGAAAAATGTTAGAACAGTAACAAGGACAAGTTTTCATCATCACAATGGAAATTATCCACTTCTAGTTGTAGGTCCTGCCTTAGGAAGAGAACATGTGTCAGCATTTTGAGCGCTTAAATCAAGAAATGGAAGTTCCCTTTAAACTCTGCTTGGTCAGCTAATTAGCCCATCAGCAAGTACGATGTTATTGTTTAAGTAAATTCAACTCCAATCAAATGACAAAAAGAACAACTTTTATTCTGCATTATTTATAGAGTTTATTACATCAGGACATATGTGGCTTGGATGCTAACAAGAATCAGCTACTGCTTTCATACCGACAAATGAGTAAGAATAGAATAAATAGTCTTATGGAGAAGATTTAGAGTGAGACGCTGTTAGGAATTCCCCTTCCAGTGAGTCCACCTTCACTGGTAGGAACCAACAAAGTGTATGGCACCTCGACTGGACCTACCCGATTCTTCCATTTCCCAGCTTTGTTCATGTCTAGCATTTTGTCCTCGATTTCTGCCAGTTTCTTTCCAAATTTCTCAAACGCCTCTAATGGTTTCTTGTCTGCTGTCCATTCATGAGTGTCTCTCTGTCCAAGATACACCTCATCTGAGGAATGCCTTGACAGAATTTCTATGAGGGAAATTCCAAGAAGTGTTTGCAACTGTGCAGTGATTGTTTTCAAGAAAGCCTTATCAGGGTTCGACTTGAGCTCCTCATACTCAGGAGACCCTTCCTCGGGCATGAACCTTCGGCTTACGGTTGGACGATTGGGAAGGTAGCCTGCATAAGGGTACTGACCAAAATTGACAGCTGCATGGAGGGCTGATGCCACCCATATGATTATGGTGCACGAGTCTATTAGCTCTTCACGAGTCTGCATCTCAGGCCACCAGGGTGCATCTTTCAGGTCACCATGCCCTTCCTCTCTCACTTCCTTCCACCATGATTGTAGTTCAGAATCCTTTTGAATCATCTCATCATTCTTGTAGTAGAAAGAGCAATAGTCTCTGACCCATTCTTTGATTGCTGACCATATCTCTAGCCCATCAACAGCGTATGGATAGTCTTCTATCAGTAGGCGAACACCATGTGGAGACTTTGGATCCTCAACGGCCACTCCTCTGAGTAAACAAGGTAGCACATGTCATTGAAATGAAATACAGCATCATCACAGAATTAACCAAAGTCTAAGTTCCCAACGCATTTCTCTGTGGTTTTTTTAATTTCAAGTTCTAAGATTCTAGCAAATTAATTATGAACAACTATGAATTAGCCTTTACGAGTAAACTAAGGTTTACCTCTTCTTCAGGTCTTCAGGAAGTGCTTGCTCTGTGAAATTCCAGTTTTTGTAAATTACTGATGACATTTCCATGGCATACTTTGCAGGATAAACTGTTGATTCCAGGATTCCACCAGCATTGATGAGCGTCTGCCTAGCGAGCGCATTGATGTTCATTGTGTCACGGAAGTGAGGTTCCAAAAGTTTATAGATTGGGTGAAGCACGCTGAGTTGTCTATTTGTTGCAATCACAAATGGCTCACTCACAGCATGAGTGTTCAAGAAATGGCTAATAAGCTGATGGTAACCGGAGTCGTTTACAGCCACATAAGCTTTAGCCAGCTCCCAAATGGAGCCTTCAACACCATGTTCAGCTGGGGTGTAGACTTTGCTAATGGCTCCAAATTCATCCCCTTCTTCATGGGGCAAGCTTAACTCAATTACAAGAGGCTTCAAAGTCCCGTCATCTTTCAAGAAAAGCAGAGTCCTTGATGCATAAGTCTTCGTGGTAGTAGTGTTTATCCTCCTCAGGTATGGCATCAATGCATCATGGTGATCTAATATGAACATCCTGTTCTTCTCGATCGCCTATTCAGAAGCAAAGTGTTTCAGCTACAACATGTCTTTTGGGAAGACTAAATTCATCAATTACATCCGTGAAGCGTTCACAGATCCGATTCTAAACATAACTGTCGAAGAAACCAATCAAGAGATAGCTTACCTCATCTATGGACAGTCCATCCAGACTATCCTTGATGTGCTCCTCAGTTATGGTGCTGTTTTGATCACCATAAAGTTTGCTGTCTAGCTTGCTTTTGGGAGGGAATTCCTGCAATAATTTGTTCTTAGACACAAGAAAAACAAAAAATATAAATTTTGCCGAAAGAAAAACTTGTTGCAGCTTTAGTGTACCTCAAGACGACGGATGATAACAGGGTTTACTCCTGACAGCATTTCTCTACCAAATTCTTCATCCGTCCTCCAAGCAGAATTGCTCTCTGTATAATTAATAGATCACAATTAAGTTGCTGAAAAAGAGAAAGTGACAGTCTAAGAAAAGCACAAGCATAGAGTTAAATGCATTAGTTCAAACCTTGAATCACTTGAGGCTTTGGAAATCTGAAAAGGCCTTCTCCATCAGTCGGAATAATTTCCTTGAGCATCTCCACGGGAATGTTTTTCTTAAGATTTTCTAGTAGGGGACCATCAGGCAGCTTAAACCCTCCCTCATAGAGATCCAGTACATCATCAAAGGAGTCAAACTCATTAGGGGTGCTGTCACATAAAGCTTCCAGTTCAGGCCTAATAAATTGAGCGACGGATTTCAGTGCATAAGCAAGGAAGTCAGACATCTTCAGGTGACCGAATCGTTCATCTCTTGGAACATATATGTTTAAGCTCATGAGAAGCGGCTGCCTACTCTCAGTGTTGGGATCTGTTTAGATCACGGAAATTGTAAGAGTGAACAAAAAATAAAATCACAAACCAATGATGATAACATGAATGCGAGATGACGCTCAACGGGTAATGACCTGATTTTGCTGGTGCTCGGCCAGTTCTGCCCCTACGAGGATAAGGGTACTCAGAAGATCCACCAAGAACAGGGCGGGCATACTTTCCACCCTTGTCAGGATCTCCCAAATCATTGTAGTAAGCATAGTCGTAAACGCGGTCCCATTCCTTAAGCTCTCCTTTTCCATCTCCTCTCAATTTAACCAGTTCTTCTTCCCTGTATTTACGTAGCGGTGCAGGTGTCTCGTGCGGCAGATAATTCTATACAAATGTATCAGTATTTGTTAGCTCAGGAAAACATTTACAACTACCTTCAGCTTTCTATGGTGCATAATTACCTGGTTAGTGAAGAAAACGCGATCATAATTGTAACGCGTCGTAGGATAAATCCACGAGTTGCAAACAAAGTGGACTCGGCCTTGGCCAGGAACATCTTCAAGTGTGACAGTCTTGAGGTAGAATTCACTGTGATGATTGTTTCTTATCAGAAATGCCCCTGGAACTCCAATCTCCTCATCCCAGTCAAAGGTGACCTTGAAAGCCGACTCGCCGGCGGTTAAGGAAGTGATGGTGGTAATCCATTCTTCCAAATATGCAGGCTCTCCTAGCTTCCCTTTCAAATCATTCTCTACAAAAGGCACCAAAATCCACTTTAGATAGCTAATTACAGTATAATCTCAGGAAATTGCAGGTCCATTTACTTTTATTATAATTACAAATGATGTGACAATGATGGTGGGATATATAGAGTAATGCAACACAAAATATCTCACTTGCAATGAATTTTCGTTTCGATGTAGGTTGTGGCATGCGGTTTGTTGAAAGGTAAGTGAATTTATGCTTTTCAAAATCACTATCAAATAATGCATGGAGTTCGATGAGACGACAAATACTATATGGCATATGCTATTGAAAATACTAAAGGTAAGTGAATTTATGTTCATGTATTGAAAATACTATTTTTACCTTATCTTGATTAATAAAAAAAACATGCCAATCAAGTCCCTCGATAAGCCTTACTTCATAATTAAATCAAGCTATAATTCTACAATTAAGAGCAGCCAATCAAGTCCCTCGATAAGCCTTATGCCCCCTCTACTACAAAGGCAATTATATCTAATTATGAAATATTAGCAGGTCCAAAGATTATATAAACGAAATAAAAAAAAGGTCCACTTGATCAGGTGATGCCCGTGACTTGGTTTGGCCTCATTTCGATTTAGAAATTTACTCCAAGCACAGTGCATTTAGGTATATGTAATGTCAGAATCTTTATGGCCCTAGTCCTCGACATGATCATCCATACATGTCCAAAAAGTAGCAGTAGTGGGTTTCGTGCCTTACCAAATCAACTTGTATGCTCCCTGTGGTGTTTATGCACAAGTTTCTACTTTTTTCAAGCACAAACAATATATTAAAAAGTGATGATCCATTCCTAATCAAGTCATTAAGAAGTAATTAATTGTTGAGTCTTTAACAAGCAGATCATGAACATGATCTTGGTTCCTCTTATCTGATTTCCTTGATACGCTACAAATATTTTGCTTGCTTTACTTCATCCAGGGTGAAGTACGTCCATGCATGGATACTAGTAAACTACAGAGAATGAAGCATAAGAAGATGGTTCCTGAAGAGGTTCAGGCTCAAATTATCCCACAAAAAATGGTTTTCGAGGTTGAAAAAGCAACAAAATAAAGAAGTATATATCAACGACTCACCAGAGGGATCACTGTTAACAGCGCTAACGAGTTGCAGAGAGACTCCTTGGCCTAAGAACTCATGAACACGATCAAGAACTGATGCATTGAAATCATTGAAGTCCAGAACATTTTTCTTCATCAGCACAACAGTCCCTTTGATTTTCTTCACCGTCTTTTTAGTACCATTGCTATGATCACCTGTAATGGCATCAATAATGCTATGCAACATTTTTCTCTCCTTTTCTTGCTTGCTTCGTCTCTTGGGGTAAACAAAGAATATAAAGACAATTGCTTGTGTAAGGAATTACTGTGAGAGGAAGGTATGACTGTGTGGTGGTATTTATAGTGAAATATACGCGTGTGGAAGCTTCATTGCAGGTTCTGTTCACTTTCTTTTTTAAAGAAAAATGAAAATCACTTTGATAAAAGTCTTCTTCTTCATTTAATGATTTAGCTATGATCCTATTGCTAGTCTTCTGATAGATATATTCAAGAGAGACTGACCTGCTCCTTTCAAGGACTTTGTACTACACACGCACCCACATGGACTTTTTTATTTTGAAGATCCAGTTTGATTAAGGAAATATAAAAAATAATTTCAAAGGAGAATTTTTTTTAAAAAAGGGTCATTGTTCAATTGTTGAAGGGAGCAATCAAGTGACACATCGTAGAGGGTTATTAAGCCTGATTCAATTTAGGGCTGATCTAAAAAATTTGGGTTAATCTAGGACTAGGTTGATTACATTAAAATTTATTAATTTTTTTATATAATTCAGGGGTTGTTTTAAATTTAAAAATAAATAAATAAATCCAAATTAATTTGCCTAATCAGTAACATTGATTTTACACCGGATCAACCTCTCAATCAGGATTAATAGCTATGCTTCTCACATTGTTTGTTCCAAGTTCCATGAAGAATGGTAGGATTCTTGGTGGCTTGTATAGCAGCCCTTTTAATTGGAATTCATACAAGCATTCCTGTTTTTTATCCTTCTTTTTACGTGTACTGGTGTTCTTCACCAACATAAAATAGTAGAAGCAATTTTACATATGCTTTTCACGTTTTATATAATGAAGAACCATATCCATGGCTGCTTTAGGAAGAAACCAAGAGAATATTACTATATATTCTAATAGCTTGTAAAACTTGAAATAAAACAACAATGTTGAGAAATTCTCTCGAACAAAAGCATTCTTATCTTGACCATGTACTCTTCCATTATGCTATCCAAAAAAAAAAAAAACCATCCAGATCTAAATAGAGTCCAAGTCGAATTAAATTCCTGTTTTCCTTTTCCATATCTCCAGCTTGGAATGCATTTATTAATTATTTTTTTCCTGCACAGTAGCTTATGATTTCTTCCGGTTTCAATAACTCTAATTTATTTATTTAATTTTTACATAATAAGAAATTAAACATGGCACGTTTCGTTGGTGAAATTAAAATAAAGTTTTTATTATTTTGTAATTGTAAGTATTTAGGTCAGTTTATGTACATCTCGACAAATCTGTCGATATCCTAAAGTTAACAACCATATAAACCTTCATTGACCTTAATATTTATAGGACTCGAACTGGTGATTTTTGAAAGTAAATTCAATGACCGATCAATTAAACTATATTTATCAGGATTAAATCAAGTTTTATTTTGTTTCATGAGAATTACATTACATTATTTCATTTTGTGAAATACATAATTTCTAATCCTATGGTAAGGTGCGCGCGCGCGCGCGTGTTTGCGTTAACTCTCGTAATTGCTAGTTAAGTCTACCAAACCATACGTCAAAGAATCATAAACACAAATAAAATATAAAAATCAACAATGACATCTTTCACGCATGCTTAATTCATTCACCAAACTTTGACGCCGTTGCTTATCTAATGGTAAGAAATTTGATTTGAAACAGCTCCAGAGGTAGCTTGTGCCTGTAGAATTAACAGATCGCTCTTCCATCAATATTAGATGGTGGATGTACTTTTAGTAGTTAGATTTTAGGTTGGTTTTTTAAAAATTTTTAGTTCGAGTCTTATAAATTTCAGGATTATTGGAGACTTACATGGTTGTTAACTTCAAAAGCTCGTTGGATTAATCGAGGTTCGCGCAAGTTAACCCGAATATCCACATTAATCTTAAAAAAATATTAGGCCATTCCCGCATGTTATTGTACATAGTCATTTGGTGTTGCGGTGGCTTCTATTTTTTAAAATATTTTTTATTTAAATAATTAATATTTATTTTATTTATAATATTGTAGACTATATCATATTAATGAAACTAGAAGAACTAAGTTAGATGATGAATGATATTTTGATCGTTTTGATTATGAATAACATGAAACTTGTGGAGATTGTTTATTGGGTAACATAATCAAAATAACTTTTTATCGGAAAAAAAGAGCTAGAAGAAATTAAAATGAAATTAATTTCAAAGAAATTATTGGACAAAGAAATTAGTGTTGTAATTAAATTGCAGTTGTTTATGCAGCTAGCCGCAAGTATAATTAAACCATGCCTAATTAATCGTAGGAATTGAAATTCCCATGACATCATATGGAAGTACGTACGTGTTCTTAGATCATTCTAGAAAATCTTAGTTTTCATGATCAGTGATTTTGAATTAAAAGGGAAATGAAGCTACTAATTTATTTTGTTCTTCCTCTGCTTTTAATTACTTGTTTTAT
>Ga0325411_1004411_pt1 | contig 15787 bp, 7 predicted proteins | sample PopdelMetagenome_13_FD_206181 | JGI IMG/M metagenome (GOLD analysis project Ga0325411, IMG submission 206181) | Populus deltoides microbial communities from Bellville, Georgia, United States - Xylem-PdIQD-R4 | ecosystem: Host-associated > Plants > Phyllosphere > Stem > Wood/Secondary xylem... | reverse complement strand
CTGGCATTGTCCCAACTATAAATGTAAAACGCAGATGTTTCTTCTTTTCTAGGTTGCAACTCCCCTTTAATGTGATTTTCTCTACTTGATAGGACCAACAAGTAAATTGATTTGGTTCACATGAATATAATTAATAGCCTGTGGATTGAGGATACCAAGCATTGAATGTCAGAATTAAATAATAACGAACATATCAAAGTAGATGCACAAGTTAATCCCGATACTTAAGGTCCTTAATCTAGAACGATAAATTTTATCAATTACTATATTTCTTTGTAATCTAGATGGCAGGATAAATCAAACCCCCGCCCTTCCCTGTCTAAAATAAACATTATGAAGATGAAGTGTTTTGGTAATATATACGGTATGATACTTTTCAATTAAAAATATATTTTATTAGATTTTTTTTTAATTTTTCATATAAATACATTAAAACCATAAATAACACCTAGAAAAACATATATGTATATAGAGTTTGAATGCATTTCTAAACGCAGTCCAGTCGGGATTCCAGAGATAGATATGACTTGTTTCGGGTTGATTGGATTTGATTTGGTTATTATTTAGTTTGATCAATGCAAGGAGTCTGCGTCCTGGAGAGATAGCTTCATAAATCTAACATCCATGGCACAGAGTTATTGCATTTCAGGAGAAACGGGGGCTAATAAAGATGAGAGAGTTGAGAGAGGATGGGCAACGGGAGCAGGATCCGGGACTCCATAGATATCATGTGACAGGAATTACTGAAGCCGGAGTGATGCCCCCATCTTGACAGCTGGTTCTGTACTCGTTTTAGCTGCCTTGGCTGCGCCCACCCCACCCCCCCCCCCCCCCCCAATCGTTTAATTACAACTATATTGTTTCTCGTTGGAGATGGGCCCTTGCATGGGGGGCGTGGAGACTATATCCTTCTATGTGTACGGTTGTTCTTTTTAATGCCGTGATTGTCACGCGATGAACCCATGATTCCATGAACATGAGAGCTTGTGTGAATGATCTTGGTTACAGATCCCTTGTGTGTTCTTGATCAGCCTACTTGCCATGTTCCAGTGCTACACCCTTCCCCAACCATACAAGCCAAAGTTGCATTTTTCTCGAAAAATCAACAACTGGATTTCCTCCCTCGTCCATTGCTTGTTCTAATGCCATTTTTTGACTGAAAGATCCAAAAATTCGCACTTCACCTCAAATTCGATAACACCTTTTATCTTTCTGCATCCATCTTGGCAGTGATTTCTTCGTATATATTTCACTACTTGGACATCAAGATCTTTACAAGCTTAGTTGGGCACTTTTATAATTTAATGAAACAAAATCTTGATCAAAGTTAAATTACATGCTCCATTCGAATATATCTGGCTTATTTTAATGTCATTTTATTAATTGAAGTTTTTGTTTGAAAGATCACAAAAACAGAAAAATTCGATAACACTTTTGTCCTTCTACATTTGTTTTGTCTGTGATACCTGTCGTAAACATTTTGTGACTCTCTTTTCTTTCACGCGAATACGTGCAAGGCATAATGCTTGGGAGCTAATCACAAACCAAGTAAAGCCCATTTTAAAAGCCTTAAACTAATTACTGAAGCCCAACAGATCAAAAACTGTCTGCACGAGGATTTTATATATTCAGTTAGATATTTAGCCCATGTGCAATACAAAGCCCATATCCATAGGAAAGCAACGTGGATATGGGTCCCCACATCATTGCCTAAAAACCAAATAAAAGGAATAACAAAACAAAGAGAGAAAATCGATCTTGTAAATATAACGGAGACTAAATATTAACAATTCCGACCAGTCCATTTTATTAAAAAGAAAAATATATTGTTCGGTTACGGCACTATAAAAGAAGACCCAATAAAGATACCAGACAATTACAATAAAAACATGTTTTTTTTTTGTTTTAAAAATAATTTATTTTTTATTTTTTTAATTTTCAAATCATATACTGATGTAAAAAATAAATTTTAAAAAATAAAATATTATTTTAATACATTTTTAAGTTGAACTGACTTGAAAAAAATTAGTTGATAGTATCTCTTAAAAAAAAACATCTTGCAGCATGTTGCATCCTAGATCATGTAATTGTTTATTATTGTAATGTAAAATATTTATTGTTTTAAAATATATTAAATAATTATTTTTTATACATTAAAATCATTAAAAAAATATTTAAAAAATATAAATTTAATATTTTTTAAAGACAAGCGTCCAAAACATGTTCTTGTATTAAAATATATTCGTTGAGATTTTTTCTACGACGTGGGCCATTGCGTTTTAATAAGCCCGAGACGCAAACTCACGTCTTTAGAAATGCATAAAGCTTGATCCCAAACACACCCGCAGGAAACATCACAGACCTTCACAACTTCATAACCAGAATTCCAAATCCAATGTTATGCAACCAAACCTGCAATTAAGGATTATTACTATTTTAAAAAGATGAATTTTAGTGCATGTTCATGATGATGCCTAAATAATTTTTCTGAAGAACTGTAAAGATGGATGTTGCTTAACAAGGCATGTGACTGGGTGATTGTTTAGTTCCAAAATCTCAAACATATGTCAGTAGGATAAATTAGTTGAAGGCAAATGGTTGATGTGCATACTTTAATAGCAGGATCACCCCCGTATTTGACATGTTCAAGCAAAGACTTAATAACAATTGACAAATTAATGTGTATCTGTGCTTACTTTTTTTAAAAAAATACAAGTACCTAGCAAATTCACATGCTTTAATTCAACTACATTGCAGTACTAGCTTGAGAGCATATCCATTGATCATTAGTGATTAGCCGTAGAATAATAAGCTCCCTCATAGATCTAAACGGCAAATTCAGAGACTTGAAATATACATCATTACATCAGGGATGCCGAGGTAGTCTATATAAAGTTATTTCCTGTATAGACAAGTAACATGTATAGTGTAGTCTATCTTACCTGTTTACATGAATGAAGCATTTCTAATCCCATCTTCTCAAGGTTGGTTTCAGTGGTAACCTGTAAATCATAAAAAGAATTGATTAAAAAAAACATAGTAGTTCATGCATCAGTCAAGGAAAATTGGAAGGGAATTAAAACTGCAGAACCTAACTGCACCTGATGTGAGAATGGCAAGGTCTTACGAGCTGGACTTCCTATTCTCTCAAAACCCAGTTGCTTTGATGGTACAAACCATCAAACTCAACTAACTCTCGCTCTGAAGATATCAACGCAAATTACAAGCTACAGAATATAAATGAGATTTAGAGAATCAATTTTCTTAATAAACTATGGAATTTCAAGGACAGAAAGCATAATCATTGCAATTGAAAATACATTCAGAGCCCACTTCTGTAGCTCTTCTTCTTAATTGAGATTAAAAATGAGCACCAAGTATTCTACATTCGAAGACGAAGTTAGAAATCTGAGAATTTTAATCCAGTGTCAAAAATATTTAGTGTTTCACCCCTTCATAAACATGAAAAATTCACAGTAACTAAACGTGTTTCAATAAATGAAAACTAACCCCTGATAGGACAATTCTAAACAAATCAGCTTACCAAAGAACTGATTAAGGTAATAACAAAATTTCTTCATAAAAAATGAAAACACCTTCAATGATCAATCAGGTTATTATTTTAATATTTTTCAGCTTGCCAAAAAATGAAATCACAAGCTTGCCAAAAAAACCAATAATATTCTATGTGAATCACTACAAGCAATGTATAACATGGCAAAATCAATCAGTTAATACCTGACTGAGAAGCGAGGAGCAGAGCAGGTATACGATCTCCTTCCAGTGTGATCCTAAACGCTGCAGATGCTTGTTCTACTTCTTACTTGGCCATGATTGTTTCTAAATCCTGGATAACTACCTTGTGCTAAGCACTACACCCGTTCAAAATAATCCAGTTAAGTAGTTTGAGTGCTCGTCAAAAAAATAAAATTGAAGAGAAAGAGGATGAGGACGAGAGAAATTAACGAGATCCGTACCCTCCGCGACTTTTGAGTCACGTTCAGAATCTCCAATCAGTTATATCAATCAAAGCCCAAAGATAAAAGAATTTTTAGAGGATTGGGGATTTAATTTGATTCTCTTAGAAAACAAAGAGAACTTAAAAGAAAATTAAATGAGAATTGGACGAGTGAAGATGGGGATTTAGTTATTGCACACAGTTGTGTTTTTAATTTTTTTTTAAAAAATTTAAATTGATTTTTTATATGTTTTTTATATTCATTAATTTCAAAAATAAATTTTTTAAAAATATTTTTAGGTAAAAATTATTTTTAATACATTATCAAACAAATAGTGAATATTTATTATTTATAATTTTTTTAATACTTTTTTCTTAGCGGGATGTATAGTTTTAATATTCGAGGTGGTATGAAACTTGAAGTAGTAGCAACAAAGTATTTTATATATATATATATATATATTGAACGACACGTCGTTTATGGGACCGGACCTGGACTAGGCTGGCCCGCTGGCCTATGCTATCTATTGGGCTGCTTTTGGATTTCGGTTTCGGCTATGTGTTATTCTTCACTTTCTTTGTTTTTCATAACTGTTGAAACTAAAATTTACATTTACTTTTTTTTTTAAAAAAAAAAAGTAGCACTAGGATTTAATAGAAAAGATATCTTTTTCTTCTTTGCTTTTTTACTTTTTGAATAATAATTAAACCTAATTAAAACAATAGCATTTTTAATATTCCCTTTCCTAAATAATATAAATAAATCTACAGAAAGCAACACAGTTTCACATGATTATTTTTTGAAAAAAGAAGTAGCTAGCTGGAACGATAGGTTCTTTTTTTTTTTGTGCGTTTGCAAGTTTGGCTCAGAGCTTCCATGGAAATATAACTCGTGTCTTGTTACATAAGCATGTTATTAAAATAATATATTTTTTTATTTTTTTAAAATTTATTTTTAATATTAGTAAATTAAAATGATATAAAAACATAAAAAAATTAATTTACAACAAAAAAAATAAAATAAAATTTCAAAATTTTTAATACGTACTTTTAAACGCAAAAATAAAAAGTGCGCCTGGAAATCTATTATTTCGTATCCTGTGATTAGATAAAACTACAGCGACTCACAAGGGCTCATTGTAACTTGAAGAGTTAAAAACAAAATAAAGCGACGACTAACAAAAAGGTTACACAGTAGTTTCCCAGTTCCCTTTGTTTTAAATCAGTGTTGGGTCCAGCTAATTAATTTCATTAATATTGGTTAAAAAAGAAAGTTCAACAGTGAAGATGATAATGGAATGATTACTCAATTACTTAAATAGTAATTAATTGTCATTCAGCAATCAATGGAAAAGGTTTAAAACGCTTTCCCAACACACGAGAGAATTCGTTTCAGTCAACATATATGGTCTTCTACCTGCTTATTATTCATAACTAGTTTGATTCCCATATTTCAATTAGCTACATCTTGCTTTAATTAAGCTTCTTCCGTTTGATCTCATATGATTTAGTGGGACTGATCAGCTTACCTTTCGGCTTTGGAAAAATGATAATCAGACCATTTTCTGTACTTGCAAGTGAAAGAGACGTATGGGGGTGAAAGGTATAATTGAGTGCACTGTCCCGCTTTGGGGACACAATTCCTTGAAAATACGGGTGTTATTTTTGACTCTGGAAGAGAAAAGGGACTAGTAATATATCTCCTACCAGACAACGAAATATACCTTGTTCATCCATGATTAGGGCAACTCGTGTTATCACTCGATTATTGTCAAAAAGAAGAAGAAGAAGCTTGTGTTACTAAGGCATGCTAGAGAAGTTTGAATTTTGTGAGATCTTGAGGGAATGCTTTAATTAGATTCTATTTGGTCCCATGGAAAGATCTTCCTGGCTTAAAGCCAGAAACTCTTTTTTTTTTTTTTTTTGACCGTCCAAAACCTGTTAGTCATGTAGACTATTTTGATCCTTTTCTATTTTTTTCAAGGACATAAAGATCTAATACTTACTAGCTAGTGGCATGCATTGTGATTCCTAGTCTAGGTCCACTACCACTAGTACTCTTCTTTGATGTCTTGTTAGGCTTGATTTAAATTGACATTCTCGCCGGTTTCTTTCTTTTCTCTTCTTTCCCTTTTTATAAAAAAACAAGAAGAAGATGAAAATCTCTGTTTAATTGTTTGGTAACGGTTCTTTTACTGTTCTCAAATTCCAAGTTGGTGGATGGGGAGTCAAGACTTGTTTTTTTTTTTGATGCAACAAGACTTCTCTGGTTGAGGCTCGCATAATGTTATAGTAGCATAGGTTCGTGGCAGTAAACTTTATGGAAAAGTTTACTGATAAATTTGAAAGCTGATTTTTTTAGCAGCAAGGAACCAGGCTTTGAGTCACTTCATCGTGTTTCCTGCTCTAATTACTCTTATTGAACCTTTCTGAGCCATGTGTATACAATTGTACAGACATATACTTACGTGCATGAAAGTGCTTTTTGGAACGTCTGATTATCTAGCATAGCGCTGGTAAGTGGTAACCTTGCTTGTGAAGTTACCGCTAGCTGTTTCAAGCGAGTGGAAATAAAACGAATCAGCAAAAAATAAAATAAAAACTGAAGTAAACCTGAATAAAAAAGGTGAGATTTCCCGGGTTCGATTTCATGAATCTACCTGCTCGTGGCTTCAAATGTAAGAGGGACTATAAATACATAACCTTTTGAAGACCCCGATAAGCTTGGTGAGAATCCATTTAACCCTTTAGTGGAAGGCATGAGTGCCCATTTGTCTTGTGCATTACAAAAAGTTTTGTACTGAAACTGGTTTGATAGATGGAGAGTTGAGAAAGGGAAACTAACGGGCCAGTTGGGGTTTAAAAGTGAGTACAGTAGCAAGTGTAAAGTGAGTACAGTAGCTAGAACAAGGAGTAAGCCAACCATGTGTGTAATAATTCTAAAATAAAAAGAAAACCCGTCTCAGAGCATTATTAGTACTAAAGATTTTACGTATCTTTGCCATGCTTGGTGCCACCAAAACTTACAGGACTTTGAATTTCAGCAGTAAGATTGCGGGACAAACTGTATACTATTAACTTGCTGTCGGAGCTCACACAATATTCTCAGTTCGAACCATAAATTAGTTTGGGAACTTCTAAAGAGCAAGCTGGGGCTTGTCCAGCTGTTTAATTTCGTCCTGAAACCTAGGGTTTCTCTTCAATAAATTAAAATTAATTTCTTAATTAACTCTATTAATCTATCAACGTCGTCTTGTATAATTATATCCTATCCAAATTGAACCGATCGAGCACTGTCAAAACCTGAAGCTAACTGTAATGAAAACGGGAAAAAATATGAAGTTTTTCAGCCCTTTTATTTTATTTTCCCAATCAAAAATAATATTTAGTAGAATGATTAGTGTATGTCCCATGTTTAAATTATTTAGAAACACTTGACGGACCACACGTCTTGGATCATAAGGGATATTCAAGGACATTATAGCTTGTTAATTAATGAACCTGAGCGTTCAATTATTGCTGTGATTCTTGACATGCCAACTTCTTACGAGCAACGGTCCACAAAAGTTGGTATAATCGAGGTGCATATGATTAGTGTCATATAAATATAACCTGGCTTAGGCTGCGGAAAGAATCTAGCAAATACTTTGATTTCATTTATTCTAATGGAGTGGTGGGTAAAAACTAGTTGAATGATATGTTTAGTGTAGTTTATAATGTAAATTATGGAGAGGATCTTCGACACCCCTGTTATTAATAAGTACATGAACTAGACGTTAAGGTTTTGATACCATAATATTAGAGTCGAGCTTGCACCTTTCTATTTATCTATTTAATTGACAAATGACATACTGCTTAAATGAGTTTTAAGTATATCAAATAAATATAGAAAAATTGAGTTTGGGTTGAAATTGATATGTACTCGTGTCAGTTCTAAATAGTACACGATTTCATTAATTAATATATAATTCTCTATAATACCATATGTCCACTGCGTAGGATTAATTATGTAATCATATATTTTTATTACAATATGAAAGTTAATATAAACTTTGCAAACTATACTGATCAACAAGTTCACAAAAGCCTAGCTAGCTAGTAAAGATGCTGTCCAATTTACCATTTAACATTGATAACTAAACAAGACATGATGAGTTTATGCTGTCTCACCTTCAGTTTGGTGGATGATATGCTAATCTTCAGTTCAGCTTCTTTATGTAGTATGTAGAATATATATTAATTGCATCTTTTTATGCTTTGAATTAGTGTCAGGCTGAATAACTTCTTTAAAAGTAGTATTATTGGTGCTGATATAAAAAATCAGATTTGTGATTACACAACTAGAATTCTTTGATGCAAGCAAGAAGATCTTCTTTTCAAATATCTAAGCCTTCCTATTTGGTGCAAGCTCCTGTAGAACATCGATGTGGAAACTATATTCCATAACATCAGCTCTACATTGGCTCTGTGGAAGGGTAGATTTTTATCCATGAATTGGAGGTAGGTTGTGCTTAATTACATCTGTTCTAAAGTACTATTTGTCTTTGTTCCTTATGCTATGACAGCAGCAACAATTGAAAAGAAATTGCGATCCTTCTTGTGGTCGGGGAAAGAGGAAGGTAATAAGTTGTGTAATGTTAGATGATTGATAATTGCTCGTCCAAAGTGCGTGGTCTGGGATTGATAACTTCTCCATTTACATCAATCTGTAGTGTTAAATGTGTAGTGTTAGTTGGTGATGACAAAATGATCTAATTTTAGCTTGATGCTTGGATTGATAATGGTAATTTGAAAAATCAATTTCTTATCCTTTTTAATTTATCCAATGATATCCAATGATAAAGAAACAAGACTCGACAAGATGAGAGTTTGGGATGAATACAAATGGATTGATAATATGCAATTGAATTCAGCGTATAGTTATTCTAAAGATGTTAAGTCTGATAATTAGCTTGAGTTTAACGTTTAGTTGAATTAAAAGATTGAGTCTGGAAATAAGCCAAACTCATGTTATCTAGGTTTGATATTTTATTAATTCCAAGGATGCATTTATCCTTTAGATAAGTATTAATACTGGAAAATAAAATTTTAAAAGATGACCTGAATAGATCTTATAATTAAGGCTTCGATTTTTCTACCTCTTGTTTTGGTTTGTGACTTGGCATGATATGGTAAGAGACGGGGGTGCCAAATGCGAACGAATTCAAACAGCACTCATCATCACAAGCCAAAAGGCCCTTCTACGCTAAGGCAAAGATGAAGGAGAAGCATGAGCACTAATGTCTTGAGGAACAAACGTCATGATAGGGTGGGATTGATGTCATCATAACCCCACAAAAAGGGATGTCTCGTGGGTTATGTTAGTGGGTGGTGCAGCTATCATCGGAAGTTTGAATAAGCTACTTAAAAAAACACCACATTATAAAAAATGTGTGATATTACAAAAGATGAAAAGTATATAAAAGAAATGGGGACCAGAGCAACCATGCGTGACTACATTGGATCCAAAAAATACTAAAGCCCTTCTCTGAGTTTTCCTTTCCCTAGCAAATAGTAACACAATATGGAAGAAAGTAGTGGCTACTGGCCGCTAGTGACAGGCCTGAAGAGGTAAAGAGTGTTTTCTTCCGTACCTAAGAAGTAGCTAGGGAATGAAGATAAAGCAATTAACCAAAAGGAGGCATTAGGAAAGGGCTTGCTGATGGCTGGTCTGTGATGGGATTTATTCATTTTTTAAAAATATATGTTCTTCTAACTGTTATTAAAAAGAAGCCGATTTAGAATATAACAGTTAAGAAAAGAAAAGAAAAATCTCTTCCTCGGTATCTTGCTCCAGACTATTTGTGTTGAAAAGGGAAATGAAAGGCTGGTTGCTTGTATGATTTTTGTGTTACTTTTTTGAGACCCAGGCTGCTTATTTGACTGTGTAATTACCCCGACCTTGCAGGTCGAGTGCACAGAAACATTACATTATATTTTGTGTTTTCGTTCTTGCTCTTTTTAACGTGAACCCATTATGGTTCAACAGAAGGATTGAACCTCTTTAGGCCCAACCAGCTTGAAGCCAGTGGCAGCAAAAAATTGGAGCTCGTGGCATAGGGATAAAGAGACAGCAGTGAGTGATTAGAAGCTGATCTAGATTGGCGTGCCCACGCATTTAAAAAGTGATTAGAAACATCTATTATTCCATCGTGCTTCTGGCGTTTGAAAGTTATAATTGAGAAATGTTACCACCAGCAACAACTAACACAGTTTACATTTGTACTCCAATTAAACAAATCTCATTTTGAGACATAAATATGGGATTAATGTTGGACAATGGACAGTGATGATATATCGCACTCACTCAAGCAATATACCTCCAAAAATATAGTAAAGAAATCAAACCATGAACTCATGAGAAGCTCAACAACGCCAAACAAAATCTTTTAACCAACTAGAGTATATAATATAGCAAACCTGAGACCCTAAGATTCCCTGTAATGGACTCTAGGTACGTAAATGAAACCTAGATAAATCATTAGTCCAATTAGTATTATTATCTTGTAAGAACTGAAATCCTTGTAATCTTATAAAGGGTGCTCTGAATTTTTCCTCAAACAAAACACAGTGATGTGGATACATTACACAAGTTGATACACACACACGTATGAAAAGGAAGCAGGTGCAGCCACTCAAGGACTGTAAGAAGAGAACTGAAGCACATAGCAACTTTCTTTTCCAAAATGCCCCAGCGAAAAGGAGCCACCCTGACCCGGCCCCATTTATCACTATCAAAATTATACAGGTACCCTAATATTCTCCTACACCTACCAGAACTGAAAAGGGCTCCTCTAAATTTCAAAAGGACCGATTACAGCTATGAATATACATGTAACTGAAACCAAGAACCTTATGGAGTGGAGAGCAAACCTAGCTAGACAGAGAAGGAAAGAGATGGAGTGTGATCGAAGACACAATGATTACGTGGTCTTGGGGAAGTAGAAAGGGAGGCGTGGAAATATGGAAGAACGTGGGAGGCTTGACCGGTCGAGGTAATTAATCAAAGTTATAAAGTCATGAGCTAGCCTCAAAAAATTACTACTCCTAATTAATCTGTAGTACTACTAATTAATAAAGTTTAATTGCCAAAAAAAGAAAAAAGAGCACAGGGTTTACACACACACACAGAGCTAAGCCTTTTATCATGATGATACTATCAGCCTTTTTGCTTATCAAAAAAAAAAAACTATCAGCCTTTTCGGTCTTTGGTCGGTCGACAATCTGTGTTAACCACTGTGTTTGTTTTTGTGTTTCCCATCTCCCCCCCACTCACTCAGTCACTCTCTCTAATTAACTGCACTTGCACAGAGTGTAATTATACAGTTTGAACCAATCACAAAGCAACAAAATAATGATATTTTACATGGGCCGGGGCTATATATTACATTGTGTATAAAATAAATAAATAAAGAGATATCCCCACGCCCACCCCAGATGGCTACAGAGATTGGATGGATGGATGGATGGATGGATGGAGAATGCCGTATGAAGAAAGGAAAGGAGACTTAGTAGTACTTACAGAGTCTATATATTTAGAGTGGTGGGAGAGAGAAAGAGGTGCAGATCAGCACAGAAGTAGAGCATAAAACAACAAAGGAACCAAAAAGATACCAACAAAACACCAAAGAAAAAGGAAAGCTTACATAGTTGAAGTTTAGAATAAAAAGGGTCATCACCACACCCTTTCCACAAAGGCTGTTCCATCCAAAAGAAAACCTACCCAATTGAAAGAGATATTGAGAGTCATTCATTTTGATATATAGAGAGAGAAGCCTGAAACTTGCTTTCTTTCTTCGGCTTTTCCCTTACCATCTCCACCACCACCAAAGATAAAAGAGTCTAGATTACTGAAAATCAGTACATAATAACATATCAAAGGAATTAAGGTCTGTCTCTATCTCCTTGTGTTCTCTTTTTGCTTCTTCTCCCAATTGAAAAGTAAACTCAGTACAACCCCCCCCCCCTCATATATCTCCACAGCTAGAAGGAAGTGATCAATATGATTACAATTTCATAGCAATAGAATTTTCCATCTTTTTTTTTCTTTTTTACTGTAGAGTGACAGAGAGAGATATGTGTGGACTTAAAGAAGAAGACCAAGAAGAGCAAAGAATCCATAACCTCCAAAACTACCAAGAGCAGCTACTTTTTCAATACCACCAACAAATGCAACAGCACCACCAACAAAGCAGTGATATCTATGGAGGAGCACGAGGATCAGGATTGATTTTCCCTGAAGTTTCACCGATCTTACCATGGCCTCTCCCTCCAGCCCACTCTTTTAACCCAGATCACTTCACTTCAAATCACCCAGTTCGTGACCATGACCCATTTCTTATCCCCCCTCCAATACCTTCCTCATATGGGGGTTTATTCAATAGAAGATCTCCTTCCCTTCAGTTTGCTTATGATGGTACATCAAGTGATCATCTTAGGATTATATCTGAAACTCTTGGACCAGTGGTTCAACCCGGTTCAGCTCCTTTCGGGTTGCAAGCTGAGTTGAGCAACATGACTGCTCAAGAAATCATGGATGCTAAGGCTCTTGCTGCTTCGAAGAGTCACAGTGAGGCTGAGAGGAGAAGAAGAGAGAGAATCAACAACCACCTTGCCAAGCTACGTAGTTTACTACCCAGCACGACCAAAGTAAGTATCATAGTATATCATCACCAAATTTTGAAAACCTACACAGAAGTGTTAAATTAACATATGAAATATCAAACCCTTAAATAAAACAGCATGCTCTTCTTAATTTTATATATTAAAAAATGCATAATTATGTAGTGTCATTTTGTTTTGTGGTAAAACAAGTAGTTTTTTCTTTTAAAGATGTCTTTCAATCTTGCTGAAGATTCTAGTTAGATGGCTGGTCTGATAATATAGATGCCACCAAAACATAATATATTCACTTTTTAGATATAAGAAAGGCAGTTACATTTTTTCTTGTTTAGCTCATCCTTTTGTTTTCATCCTTTGAATACTGCTACGTCCTATTGTTTTTTCTTTTCTTTTGGTGTAATTCTCCTTCTGGGACTTGTGCTAGTTCCGAGGAAAGAAAAGAAAAACTAAAAGGGAATAAGCGTTAATGTCGCTAAGTTGATATGATAAAGAGGAACCAAAGAGATGTTGAAAAGCTTCCATGGAAATTTCTTGCCGGTTACCAGACAAAGCAATTAAGTGGAGAATGAAAAGATATAAAGACAGACAAAACTAGCATTCTTGTCAGTCACTTATAGATACCCCGTGCCCTAATCCTCTTTCAAAACCCCACACCATTAGTGAAACCTACTTTCATGCCTGCCTGAGTCATGCATCAAAAGAACGAATAAAAACTTCATATCCCCAAAGTATCTCTTCTTTTCAAACACCGAAAGACAGTTGATTTTTACATGTAATAATTTATGTTTGCTTACCCTTCAACCTACAAAATGATCATTATAGCTTGATTCCTTTTCTTTTAATTCATGTTTTTTGAGTAAAGTACAAACTGTAACGTGCATGAAACTGATTCTTTTCCTTTGTTTGTGGCCCAGACAGACAAAGCTTCACTGCTAGCAGAAGTGATCCAACATGTTAAAGAGTTAAAACGCCAGACTTCTTTGATAGCCGAAACAAGTCCAGTACCAACAGAAATTGATGAGCTAACAGTGGATACAGCTGATGAAGATGGTAAGTTTGTGCTCAAAGCATCACTTTGCTGCGAAGATAGGTCTGATCTCTTGCCTGACCTAATAAAAACCTTGAAAGCATTGCGTTTAAGAACATTAAAAGCTGAGATCACGACACTTGGTGGACGTGTAAAGAATGTTTTGTTCATTGCTGGTGAAGAAGATTCATCAAGTGATAGCAATGATCATCAACAGCAACAGCAACCACTGCAATATTCTATAAGCTCAATTCAAGAAGCACTGAAATCGGTTATGGAGAAGACAGGCGGTGACGAGTCTTCTTCAGGAAGTGTTAAGAGACAAAGAACCAATATCAATATCCTTCAACAACAACACAGGTCTCTATAATTTTACTAAGAGACCATGAGTACCTTTCCTGGTTTTTTTTTTTTTTTTTTGCTTGTGGGTGTGTCTTTTTTGGTGTGTTTTGTGTAGTTTTTACCGGTGAACGAAGAGGCAATGATGGTATATTGGTGTGTATTTTCGGACTTACATCACTACATAATATGGTGTACGTAGAGAAGAGATCAGAATGGATATATTGCGGGCTGGTGCCTGGTGGGGTTACCTTTCCATTTTGTTGTCGGATGTTAGTGCAGAGAGAGAAAAGGGGTGGGTGGGTAGAAATCACACAAGGAGGAGAATGGCAAGCACTAGACAACAAAGAAATGGTGGCAGAAAGGAGGATGGATAGATGTATTAAGTAGTATTCAAATTAATCAGGATCAAAGAGGAAGCTAGCCCACATATATTTTCTACCATGGGTTTTAATATAAGGTTTCTCTTCCTACGAAAAAGATCCTTAGCTGTTTTTTAGCTTGCTAACAAAGTATTAACCTGTTTATATTCTCTCTCTGTCGCCAGTTTGGTGGAATTTATGGATCATCATGTATGATGCATGGTGACGATGTTGTTCCCGTCATGTGCTACGTCCCTACTGACCACCAACACCACCTCCTTCTTCCTGGCAGTACAATGTTGCTTCAGTCATCTCCGGATCTTGTTTTAATTTCTCAAGGGTAACAAGAAAAGTAAAAGAAAAGAAAAACCCTAATGCTGCATTCATGTTCTGAGGGCCACAGAATAAGTTAAGGGACCAATTTAGCCACTCAGGGGATGTGCATACACTTATTAGTAATACGTACTTGTTGTGTTTGACTTCCTTCTTTCTTGCGCTACTTGTTTTCGTTTCAACTAGAATTGATGTCGTTTAGTTATGAAGTTCATTAAAGACACATGCGAGTTGCAATGGTCGATGGTTTGTCGAATATATAATGCAAAACCTTAATTTTCTCTCGTGAATTCTACACATATATCCATAAAGAAAGAAATTATATAGCGGATTATTTGGTCAGGAAGAAATGAATTTAGTTGCATCATTTTAGATTTCTTTCGTAGATTTACACTTGCTTGATTTATTTATTTTTAATGAGTTAGTTTGCTTGATTTATATTTGTATTTTAAGTTATCTCTGATGTTAATTTTATTTTTTTCTTCTCCTGCTTAGCCATGTTCTTAATGACTAAATTAGTTGCTATATAGCTTAATTATATAAAAAAAAAATTATAGTTATGGAAATTAATTACCATGGAATGTTTATTTTTTTTTCTGAAAAAAAATTACCCCCACATTCAAATCCAATTTCGATATAGTCTATGTGACCTATGGTTGCTAGTCTACATGTATTAATTAGTTTCAGTTTTAAAAAACCCAACTTTGTGTTTTCTATATGCATGATGAACATTGCGAAAATTATATGTATACCTCAAAGATTATTGCACTAGTAATTAAGTAAGACATGCAAAAATAACAGTTGCATGGCTTACTAGTTTGTTGGATTCCTCGCAGGTTACCTTGTTGTATATATGTTTTATTATATATAAGATTTCATTTCTATAAGTTGATATATGTGCTTTTAATTGATTTTTTTTTTAACAATTATAAATCATTATTATTTGGATTTCACGATAATGGTTTGGATTTTATAAACATTACAAATCATGATATTAGTAATTTTAGGAAAGTGGCACCCCTATTTGCTCCTTTTTTTTTCCAACCCAGTTTTTTATATTAAATTACTTTAACCCTGTTTGATAAAATTCATAGTAAAATCAATTAA
>Ga0325411_1004410_pt1 | contig 15789 bp, 16 predicted proteins | sample PopdelMetagenome_13_FD_206181 | JGI IMG/M metagenome (GOLD analysis project Ga0325411, IMG submission 206181) | Populus deltoides microbial communities from Bellville, Georgia, United States - Xylem-PdIQD-R4 | ecosystem: Host-associated > Plants > Phyllosphere > Stem > Wood/Secondary xylem... | reverse complement strand
ACATCATACTCTGCCATCTCCCCTTCGAAAATAAATCAAACAGTAACGATTTCATCTACAGCTATAATTAGGATATTGAAGAAAACCGGTAAAGGTTATATATGTACAATCATATGTTGACGCAGAGAGAAAACAACACAAGAAAGAAAGACAGCAAGCTCTGCTAACACAGAATTTTGTAAAATATGGCCACTACACAAGAATCCTAATTGGATGATTATCAATTAATGATATTTATCGATCCATAAATAACCTTAAGTGGATTCCACTGAAAGAGAGACTTCACCGAATGTCACTGTCTACAACTGTAGGAACTCTGAGCTATTGTTATCGCAGTGCATCCTGAGAACTCTCGCCTTATTTTCTTTGTAAAATCTCATCTGTTGCTGTGTCAATGGAAGCAGTTGCTTCATCTAATACCAGAATTTTATTCCTTCTAAGTAGCACTCTCCCATGGCAGAAAAGTTGTCGCGGCCCCACGCTCCAATTCCCCCCCTCATCACTAGCTGCTGCTAACACATAGATTTACATATCATAGCAATGTGGAGACTTAAGAGATTTCCAATGATTTAGATTGCAAGCATGGTGATAATGTTTTCCCTGCGTCACCTGATGATTCCAAAAGCCTGGAAAGGTTGCTGATTCTAGTGTTCTTAAACTCCGTCCAGCTCAGCAATTCAACCCTGTTATTTATTGATTTAAAACCTTTTTCAAACCAAGTTTTATATTACATTGGGAGGAGGGTGTTGACTTGATCAATCCCGTGATCTAGTCATCATACTCAAAAAAAAAAATCAAGTGAGATCAAAATTAACTTTAAAAAATCAAAATAATATTATTTTAATTTTTATATATATAAAATATTGAAATGATATTATTTTTGATTAATCTAAATTAAACTATACATTTCATGACCTGAGATTTTAAATCGAGTCATGGGTTAGGTTGAAAGTAAATAATATTTATTATGTTAATAATTCAAAAAAAATGGTATTATTCTCAAAATAAATATCAATTTATTTAATTAATATGCAAATTGGTAACTATGGGTAAAATATATATTTTTTTTGTCAACATAAATTCATCAATCTTCCACTTATCTTGTCCAATACTTTAAAATTTTCAATTTCATTCCTATAGTTTTATAAAAGTTTCAATTTTACACTTCACGACTGCATAAGTAAACATTTTATATTTCATATTTTTTCCGACTTTATTTTTTCAATATTTTTCCTCTCAAATCCTTATATATTTTGTAATATCTCGAAAAATTAATTAAAATGTTAAAAAAGAACCCTTATGATGTTTAATGGTTAGGGGTGGAGGGGTACAAATCGCAAAATTAAAACAATAGGGGTGGAAATGGAATATTAATGAACCTGTAAGACCAAAAATAAAGTTTACCCTTTAATTAGCTTTCACTCCATATTAGAGTTCCATGCATGGAGTTTTGAAAGATGAAATTTATTTAGAGTCAAGCCCAAGGCTTAATAATATAGCCCAAGCCATTTTCAAGTAAAACTTTGTGAGCCTGAACATGGAAGCTAGGCCCACCAATAAACCCTAAGAATATCTACTCATCTGCTTCATCTACTCCCTCTCCGCTCCTAAAACCTTAACATGTCCTAATCATTCTCATCTCTCTGCCTCTTCTACTCTCACTGGCCAACTTTTTCTTTGGGTATGCAACTGACGTTCTCTTTTTAGATTATTTAAAGGTTTTCTTCTATACACAGATGGGTTTTTTCTTGTTTGAGAAAGTCTTAGCTCTCTTTCTTTAATGAGTAAGTGGGTTGATTTTGCAAATTTGATCAGTCGTTTTTCCTTTTGTTTTTCAGTGTGAAGGATAAGGTTATTGTGTGTGAAGAAAATGGTGAGGCCTTATGGTAAAGGGCACAAGAGAAGGAAGAAAGGGGAGAGGTATGATAAAGAAGAAGAGGAAGTGGAAGATGAACAAGTTCAAGAAGAGAAAGCTGATAGTGAGACTGAAATGAGAGCTCAAGATGGCGAAGAAAAAACAGAAGAGGCAAAAGAAATGCAACTGCCAGGAGTGGAGGAGGGCATTCCTATTGTCCCAAGTCATCAAACTGGCAAGAAACCTGGGGTTATATTCGTGCTCGAAAAGGCTACTTTGGAAGTTGCAAAAGTTGGAAAGGTCTAAAGACTGTAACTTTTCACTTCAACTTTTGGTTTACAAGTAACGTGTTAGAATCATTGCATGGCTTAGTGTGGGTTTTTTAGTAGTAATGTAGAGGTTTGGGGTAATGTTTTGAATGTGGGTTTAGGGCTGAGAGAGTGGATTTTTGAAGTCTTGGTTTTTGGGGGTTTTCATGTAGTGGGGTTTTATCACTTAGCTGGAATGTTTTCGTTTTCATCTGACTAGTTTTGTTTGTACAGAGTTACCAAATTTTGAATTCTGAGGAGCATGCCAATTTCCTGAGGAGGAATAAAAAAAATCCTGCTGATTACAGACCTGACATTATTTATCAGGTTAGTGCATTTTATTACTAGCAGTCAGATTCCGGAGTCGCGATGTTTATTAGACCATTCCCAGGACTGTCTTTCATGAGCAGGCCAAACAGTATCCAAGTTACTCAGAGCAGGGTTACCTTGTTTGAAATATTCTGGCCCTTGTATCAATGTTGCTGTTGATAATTTCAGGCTCTCCTATCCATCTTAGATAGCCCATTGAATAAGGCTGGGCGGTTGAGAGCTGTATATGTGAAAACAGATAAAGGTGTTCTTTTTGAAGTTAAGCCACATGTTCGTATTCCGAGGACTTACAAGCGTTTTGCCGGTATTATGTGTAAGTTCAGCTGATCGCCCCTGAGACTTCTGTATGATGTTGGAATATAGCCCATCTTATTTTTGTCTGTGAATCTTTGTATTTGTTCTTTACCGCCTTGTTCTATATTGCAGTGCAGCTGCTACAAAAACTGAGTATAACTGCTGTCGGTAATCGTGAGAAGCTTTTGCGTGTGATCAAGAATCCTGTAACCCAATACTTGCCATTAAACTCTCGTAAAATAGGTGAGCTTGAATTTTTATGGTTTTATGAGTCATGGACTGTTAACGGGGTGATAAAATTCACTTGCTTTCCTATCAGGCTTCTCCCATAGCTCAGAAAAATTGGTCCAAATGGAGAAGTATGTGGCTGGAGTTGGTGATGACACCGACCTTGTTTTCGTGGTAAGCTCAAGTAACTTCTGTACTAAAAACACTCTTTGTTGAGAAACTTGTAACCTTTCTGATCTCTCTCTCAAACAAAAATAATCAGGTTGGTGCTATGTCCCATGGTAAAATTGAATGTGATTATGTAGATGACTTCATATCAGGTAAGCTCTTCCTAGATCCATTTCTTTACAATCATCTTATGCTGAAATAATGCACGCAGTAAAATCAATAGTGATTAGATTTAGCTTCCGATAAAGAATCTAGATAGACCCCAAGTTCATGTATAATGTTTTTCTGAAGGCACTATCCATAAACACGTTTATTTAGCTCAAAGCATTTGCCAGGAGGATTTGATCGGAACTTCACGCAAACCAATGCACAAGTTACGGAAAATATGTTACTCGTTTTTGATTGGGTATAAAATGTAACTGGCTACCTTTGTAATGATTTGTGGCATCCATCAGAACACCTATGAATATCTGTTAATGTATTTGCATTCTAGTTGTTGTGAAGTTGAGGCGTTGTCCTGATGAATTGTCCTGTCTGTATTTAACATCTTGGATTTTTGAAGCAGGAATCCTAATTACTTGTGTTGTCTCCCCTTTCAGTGTCTGAATATCCGCTGAGTGCTGCCTGGTGTATTGCAAGGGTATGCGAGGCTGTGTCGAAGAAGTGGCGTGTGCTGTAAACTCTCATGTCTCTGCATTTTGTCGATCATAGTCTGATCTGGCAGCATAACCAGAATTGAAGTACATGTAAAGCCAAACCGTAGCACAAAAACAATTTAAATGGCAATTTTTATTTCATTTTGATGACACAAATATGTTACACTTGTGCCATGTTCACTAAAGAGCCCCTGCTCATACCGATTTATATTTGCCTATGTAACCATTTGGGTCAATAGTAAATAGGGGTGCGCATCGGTTGCTTTGGTTTGGACCAAAAAATCCAACCAAATTGAATATCTTTTCTAAATTTGAGCCCGTGGTCGGTTTCGGCTTTCTATTTAAAAAATTGAATCTATCCAGGGGTATTTCAACCCTAAAAGTTCAAAGATAACTTTTTTTATGAAATTTAATATCTACTCGTGAATTTTCTACTCTATTTTCATCAGAGAAATATCATGTTAATGTACATATTGACAATGGTAAGCTGCTGTGCTGTATCCTGGATAAATAATTAGCTAACATGTAAAAAATGGTTGAGATACGAAAAATGATTAAAAAAAAAATTACTGTTGTTTAATGATCAGTTCTTTGCCCGGTTAAGGCAGCGATTTGCTTCTTGAGGTTGAGGATCTCAATTCCATAGGAAGCTAGCTGGCTCTTCAGCTTCTTTGAAGCCACCTCGTAGTTTCTGTTCATGAATGCCAGCTCATTTACTGCTTCCTTGTATCTAAAATGGAAGGCATCTGACTTTGCTTTTGTCCCTCGAAGCCTCATTCTAAATTTTGCCCTTTCCTTGTTGTTCATGGCTTCTTCCTGCTTGCATTTGAGCAACACATGATATGTTTCACTAGATCAAAAAGGATTCGCTTGAAGAAAATGACTAAACAACAAATCTCAATGTTTGAGGGACTTCCTCCTTTAAACTGATGTGATATGATGTGATGTGATGTGATGCTACTAATGGGTGGGGAACGCATCTTTTTAGGTTCGAGAAAGAAAAGAAGATCGAGTTATATGTAATTAGCCCATGGTAGAGCAGCTTAAAGAGCATTTCTAACTCTTTGATTCTGGGATGAAACACACAAGTAATGCTAGATCTTGAATCGGATGAATACAATTGTGTAGATACTTACATTCTTCATTTTGGCCTCCATGCTAGAGATTCTCCCATTAAGTTCCTCAACTTGAACTTTAGACTCCAGTAACTGGAACAAATTCACGGTATCAGACCGTTCTGAGATAAATGGGGTGCCAAATCAACAAAAGAATTAATAACCAACATACCATGTCATCACAATGTCGAATCCACTTGTCCCTTTCACTTGTTATACTGAGTAGTTGGTTTTGAAGATTCTGTCAAAAAAACATGTGACCAAGTAAATCTCTAAATCAAGAGAGAGAGAGAGAATATCTGCCCTTATCCCTTTTTTCAAATGTAAATTCATTTTGCAAACAATGCATGTAGATCGAACCTGGAAGTCATTTTCTGGTTCTAATCTTGTATCCAACCCTCTAATTTGAGTAAATAGATCATCTCGCTCCTTGCTCAGAATAATCATTTCCTTCTCAAGTGTATTCACTTTCCCGCGAGCACAATCAAGTTCCATGGAGAGAGTGTCCAGATTTGATTTCAACGTCTGGAGCATAAGAGGAAAAAAGAAATTGATTAATTCTGCTTTCCAAATAGAGTAATAAACTAATAATATGCCGTATAAAAAAAATTATCACATGAAAATGAACCTGTATCTCACCTCTTGGGATTGTTTGCTCTCAATATCAGCCCTTATCAGATGATTTTTCAGTTGATCAATCTCTAGAGACTTCTCTGCACTGAATCAGAAAAGAGTTCGAATTTGAGGACAGTAATAGCCAGTCGCCAGCAATAAGGTCACTAATAATGCAAATAAAATACAGAAAACATGGCTATCGAACATGGTTATTTAGAATATAATATATACCTTGATTTCTTCTCCCGCTCGGTATTTTCCTCAGAACATGCAAGTTTTTCTGTGAGGACCTTGCATTCTTCCCTACAGGACTCTAATTCGTTTCTGACCTATTGTAACACATCCATAATCAAACTAACAGACAAGTGGGTATAATAAAACAAAGCAATCATAAACGCTAAAAGAAATGGTGTTCATTCTCAAAACAAATTTGGACGAGCCAAGCAAATGATGACATTACAGTATCCCCACCAGACCCTGAACACAGCACAGAATTTGAAATAGAATGACGTCTTGAAAAATTCTTTAATTGGAATTTTGTAGCTTACCTCTGACATTGCTTTGGTCATTGCTGTAATCTCTGCACCTTTTTCTTCTATGACTTCAATGGAAGCTTTCTCCTTGGAAAACCATATTGCCTTTTCCTCCTCCATTTCCAAAAGGGAATCACTAAGTTGCTGCAAAATCAGACAAAATCCCATGACCAAAATTCTGTCAATAAAAACAAGAAAAATAGTAAATTAATTTCTAAGAGATTAGACAAAACATGAGCTTACCATTGCCAACTCTTCCTTTTGTTCTGCTAACAATCTTATAGAATTTTCCAATTTTTGCTGGTCCAAAGTGGATTCTTCCAACCTTAGTCTCTAGAGACAGAAAAACAAGATGCACAAAGTAGCACAAATGCACAATAGTCTTTCAGCTTTAATGAAGAATTAAAGAAACTGATGAACAGGGGAGATGTAAGAGGAAAAACTTACAAGGCGTGAAGCATCTTCCTGCAACACATTCACTTCAGCATTTGATATGTTAAGCTTTTCTGTCAGGGCCTCCAACTCTGAAGCCAAACTTTCATTTCTTGATATAGCCTCTTCCTTTTCCTTGTGTGCAGCAGTTACTTCCTCTTCCAAAGAAGCAATAGTTGCTTCCATTTCAAATGCAAGAACTTCCAACTTTCTGTAATCTTCCTAAACAATACAAAAATGACATGGGAAAAAAAGAAGATAAGATATGAAGTCATCCGCATGATTAATTCAAGCAAGGGGGTAATTGATAGCTAGATTACAGATGTTCGATGCGAGGTGTACGAAACAGATATTAATATTCAAGGTCACCACCTGCGTTGTCTCTTCAAAAGAAGCTGCAAGACCCTTTGATTTTTTTGGATCAAACATCTTTGAACTCCTGTCAACCATTGAATCACGTCTTCTACCAGCCAGGGAGTCACGTTTGCTAATGTCACGCTCAAGAAGAGTCTTCTGACCATGCAATCGTTTTACCTCCCTTTCAGCAAATGTTTTTTGACCCTACAAACATGAAGTGATGAATTATAATCTAAATCATATGATTTAATTGGCATGGTAGGAAATTATGCATATAGAACAAAACCTCAAGTTTGGTTTTCTCTTGAACGGCATTCTTGAGCTTGGATTCAGTCTCTTTCAATTTCACTTTTGTTTTCTCAAGATCTTTTCTCAAATTTTCCTTTTCTTTTGCCAAGAAACAAGAAGATAAACATGATAATTCCTTTTGAAGATTTTGAATTTGAGAAAGAAATTCCTCCTTTTCAAAATTCTGATGTTCTGTAAGTGCCTGCAACAACCAAAGAAACAAGACAAGTACATCAAGCCCTGCATGTTATGCATACGTGAGTTAAGTCAAATTAACCATTTAAACAAGCTTTCTTACTCTCAAAGACTCTTCATAATTTTGAGTATTGTGTCTCAGTTCTTCTATCTGTTTCTGAAGACCCATAGATTCTTTGTGTAGAAGGAGCTGCATTTGAAAATTTTAATTTATTTAGCAGATATAGCCAGAAAAGAACTAAAAGGAAATAGTAGATTTCGTTTAATAATTTCTGTTTTCTTATCTGTACCAAACAACTAGAACTGCGTTATCTCTTTATCACTACTGCGGTTCATTTAGCTATAGTCCCCTGCATTGAAGAAAGAAACAACCATACCTTTTCATTCTCCACTTCATCAACTTTTTGCTTCATGCAATGGTATAACTTCTCATGACTACTAATGATTAATCCTTGTTCATGAGAGCTCTGGCAGATCAAAGCCTTGAAATCCTGCATGGCAACAAATTACTTTATTCAAACTGTGCCCACTAAAACATAGTCTAATATAGATTCAATGAAAACAAATAGCCTACCACACATCCAGAAGGTATTCGCATAATGAACAGTCATAAAATAAAATAAAATAAGCAATCAGTTGATATTTCAAGATTACTCACACTTATTGCAAGAGATATAGAAGAAAAACTCTGGAAAACGTCATCCAAAAGAGAGGAACAGCTTTCAACAACTTCTTTTGAGTTCTTAACTTCAGACATGATGTCTTCAATCTCCAATGAAACCTTTATCAGAGTTAAAATTCACCTCTAGTTAAGAGATTAGGAATAAGCTTGCTAGGCATGGCCCAAAGAGTATAAATACAAACAAAAACATTGCGGACAAATACATATATTAAGTACAGAAAATATAAAGAACAAGGACTGACTAGGAATGCTCACAGAGATTAAGACAAAAGTAAAAGTCACCTACATCAATAATGTTAAGTTGTTCATGAGCAATCCTTGTCTCCTCTCGTGCATTTTGGAGCTCTTCATGGAGCTAAGAGATCACAATAGAAAAGACAAAGAAGCATCACAAATTTTCCAACATAAAGTAAACGCAATAAATTTTACTATAAATGCATAGCATAAATGAAGATCGAATACCAGTTACCTTTCATTAACCAATGAAAACCAAACAGAAGTTAAAAAATACCAACATTAATATGCATATAATTTTGTACTTTTATTGATGAAGACCATGAATACCTCTTGGAAACCACAGCAAAGACATCACTAATATATCGTCTTTTGGAAACATCTTAGTAGGTATTTATAGTATCATATTCAAGCAGTCCATAAATTTGCCCATATGCACATCTTAGAAAACACAGAAAATTCATTGATGGCTCATACTTACCTCTTCAAACGTCTCCCTAGCACTTATACTTTGCTCTGTTGCTAGCTCAACAACACTGTCTAGATTTTGCTGACTAGAAGACTTCTCCATTTCTAACATTTTAATCTAAACAACGAAAAAATAAGTTTAAATCACATGTAATGGAAACAGAAGATGAAGAAATTCTAGGAACAATATGAACCAGAGAAAAAGACATAAAATTCAAAGATTTAAAAACAAAACGTTATTAACAAACAAGAAATTGAGGAAGAAGGAAAAAAAACAAACCTTATCTTGAAGTTGTTTGATCACAATAATGGCCTCTGACTCTCTTAGACTTACGTTTTTGTCCAAATTATTGGTACTTGTATTGCCATCAGAAGTAAGACAATTACTACATTTCACACATTCAATCAAATTAGTCTCACCAAGCTGTCTTCTTAAACAATCAATCTGTATCTCACTCGTAGTTCTCTGCATGGTAAAAATATAAAAATTAAACAAATGGAGAAATAAGTGAATATCCACATCCATCTCCTAAAAACAGATGTGCTAAAGAAGAATAACAACCTGAGTTTCAAGTTTCTGAAGCAAGTCCTCATATTCCACTTGTATTTCTGCCCATTCATGGTCCTCCTGACACCCAAACACATATTAGTGCATCAACAGATAAATGAGAGGGTATATAGATAAAAAGAAAGGGCACAAACCGCAGTTGAGCCTTTCTTCCTAGGTGGCGCCTTTCTCCTATTTGTCACATGCAATAAAGAACATGGATCAGGAAGGGTGCAGTCTTCTGATGCATTATTTTTACAATCTTCACTTTGCATATTGACGTCATCCCCAACTTCAATCTCGCTGACCAATTCTTGAAAGGGTAAAAGTGGTCCCATATCACTTCTATCTTTCATTGGTTTTATAGCAGAAGCCCTTGGCTGGATATTGGGATCCACCTAAAGCAAAGCAGAAGATTATAAGCTAGTTAATCAGCCTAAATCCAATTTATTGTGCAATATTCCATAGCTTTTCTCAACACATAGTTACAGTGCAAATTCCTGATTCCAGTACAAACTAGTTATCAATGTGCTTGATCATCTCAATAATTTCATAGGACAATATATGACACAAATCCCAGTGAATCCCAGTCATTAATCAAGTGAAACTTCCTAACAAACACACAAGTACCACTGCCCTGCAAATTGTGCCAAGATTTCAGATGATAATCCATTAATAAGGCAATACCTAAAATGTCAAACCATTAGACCAAGTCAATTCATGATAGAACAGTGTACAAACTACTATATATGGGCAAACTGCATCAAAAAACGTTTATTATATTCTATGATTATAGGATGCTCCTACTTTGGTGGTGCGAGAACTTCAAGCAATACTGCTGTCCACCTTTGTTTAACAATTGAATGCAAAGTTAAAGCTGGATTTCGAACTTTCATTACTTATGTATACTTACAAACACTCAATTATAGTTCAGTTTCTTTGAGTGAACATTGTCAAACTACGGAACCACACACGCGCTGGCCACGTAGCCTTGTCCTCGTTTCTTGAGAGATGGCATCCCTTACACCCCCTGGGTGATTGTGTCCAAGTGAAAACAGGATTCTGTTACCTCTACTCAATGATTAACCATTGCAACAAATATCCATCACTGTTTAAAATCAACTTCAACATGCATAGGTTCACTCTTGAATTTTGACCTCAAATATGATCTAGCAAAGAGTTTCCAGTTTCATGACTAACAGGAGATAAACTTAAGCATTTTAGTAACTGCAAACATAATACCTCTTGAAGAGTTTCCCGTGCAAGATTTCCTGGGCACCATGTGTCTCGTCTCTTCCCCTGCAGAATGTAACGAAACTCCGTAAGAACTACGCAAGGGGTTATTTTTTAACTCATTGTTGGTCTCTCATCAACAAAAAGTTTTGCAACCTTTTACAGCATCTGCACCACTAAAACAAAAATTGAACAAATAAATAAAGTAAATCAGACAATGATATCCAATCTAGGTCTCCATTCTCCAAGTCCTTTCTAAATGAGAAGCCCCTTCCTGTAAGCTAGTCTTTCCTCGAACCTTTCCACCATAGAATCGAGCTGCCTTATGACAGACAATCCACTCTAAGTGTGAATGCAGTAAAAAGACAACATCCCAAAAAATTGGCCAGCCGCCTAGGTATTCACTCCACGGACTACAAGCAATTCACTCTAACTCGAATTCACGTAAATACGAAGAAAATATCAATAAAAAATTAGAAATAAAAACATATTTTGAGGAATCTCAATTGCTCCAAATTAGAGCCACAAACATGATCAAACCCATTTTTGTGACCTTGGGAGTTGATATCCTATCTGAAAATAAAAAGGTGCACCAAACTCCATTACCAATGCAATTGACGAATTACCCTTCTTAGTCTAGAAGAAAGTAACTAATCATCAGCTTGTACTCCCCAAACTAATACCTACCACCAATAATATCCACCATCCTACATTTTTTGCACAGAAATTATAGGAAGGCGCATCAAACATATGTTTTTGATGAATTATATTGATAAGGAAGTCATACAAACCCTCTTATGTTGATCACGACTCTCATCCCGATTAGAGAACAACACCATTGAACTCAAGTTTTTAATTCTCTTAGCTTGCTCTTGCAAAACCTTCTCACGTTCAACTTGAGCTCTCTTTTCCTCCTCCAATTCCAAAGCTATGCGCTCCCTCTCCAGTTCAGACTGCAAAAAATATTTTCAACATCTAAACACAAATCATTCCATGCATATGAAAAAATTAATATCAAAAGCAAGATGATTGAACCTGTAATAATGTGTTTCGAAGATTGAGAATCTCCTTTCCTAGGTGTTCGGATTGAGAACCCTGGATTGAAATCAATAATAGTTAAAAGGTGAGCAACTTTCGAAAGTACGAAAAAACAACTGCACCTATCATGTTAAGGGGGCTAACCCGTAATTTTTCCCGAAGCTCCTCAATCTCTTTCTTTTGACGCTTTAACAAGGCAGCATCTGTCAAAATCTAGCATGAAGAAAACATGGGTTACTCCTCCAAAAGAAAAGAAAAAAATGACATCCAGAGACGACATGCTGGCATCAAAACATAAGCTCAAATTATGAAACACTTTAAAAGAGTTTTTGAACTTAGAAAGCATAAAAATAAGTACAATACAGCAAAAAAATACCTCATTCACATGTGCACAATTCGTGACACGCAACGCTCTGCTTGCAAACAGTAGACTACTCTTTGTCTCGTCTGCATGAATCTACTATCAACAAACGTGATTAGCAACATAAAAAACAGATGAAATCATAACACTTGTGCTTTTAACAATGTTAACCAAGATAAATTTGAATGGCTACAGAACGTTACCTGTGCAAGAGTTATGTTGCATATTATAGCTGTATTTGCATTTCCACCCAAAGCGGGCTGCAAAATGCGTGTGAGTTTGCTATCTCTATATGGAACATGACCCCTAGATCAAATTGAATAATAAAAACAGTTAAAGTGTATGAAGTGATTAAAAAATAAAGATAGTCACACAGATATAGAAAATACCCTTGGCTTTCTGCACCCTCACTCAATTTCTTAATGACAGTGCCAAGTGTCATTAAGCTTTTATTTATGTGTGAACCCTCTTTGAGCCGAACACCTTCTGCTCCAGTTTTTGCCGCCCGTTCAGAACCAGCAAGGTCCACCAAATTCTAGAGAAAAAAAAAACATCCATACTAATTACCATAACGACAACAGAAAGAAGCATAACCACCATAAAGATAAAAGGAAACACAATACACTGAATCACATACCAAAACCGATACACGTACAGCATCACATGAGTTGCTACTATCCTCATCCCCAGTCCTATCTCTACTCTCAATAATCTGATCAATAATGAATATAAGGAAAATGATCGTACAAAACAAACAAAATCAGTGGGAGGAGAATTTGATCTTACCATACGGAAAATAGTGTGGGACCTACTACTATACAAGTTCATGTTTGTCTCTCCAATGTGCCTGTGAGCTAAAATTCGATGAAGAAAAAACAGAAACCAATTAATCATCAAAAAGCTAATGTAAAAAAATGGTGGTTTCTAACAAAAATCCAAAAAGATTAACATTAAGTCTAAAAATAACTTACATTCTCCAAACTGCATAAGGTCGAGAACTTGTTGGGGAGAGGCAACTATTTCTTCACGCAATCCAGCTACATATATTCCTCTCTACGTACACAAAACAAAAACAAATAGCTAGCAACAATCTTGGCAATATAGCACATAATCTCCAAGAAACAGAAATTTTGAATACCTCTGTACTTTCATGAATTTGCAACTTTCGATGTTCGGGAGCCAATAAGTCATTAATATCTTCATTATATATCTCCATGTAAGACATTCTCAACAAAAACTCCCGGTCCACATCCTAATTTACAAATTAAAGTCTCATCAAGTAAGAGTAATAAAAAAATTCCTTGCAAAATTAAAAATACATATCCAAACTTTTACTAAATTGTTAATTATAATTATTATCGAGGATGCCAAGGTCTCACTCTCTTGTGTTTCACTAATGACCTTTCCGTATCCTTGTGATTTCAACTCCACCAATACAATGCACAATCTTTTGCAGAGATTAAAAGGGTCGTCTAGTTTGGCATTGTTATGAGTCAAAGTAAAACTTAATTTTGGAGGGACATGTGGCATCGATTGAATGGTTGTGGGTAATGAAGATGATGTAACATGTGGCATTTGGTAAGATTAGGTAGCTGCGACAACAAAATTGGTAACCTTGTATAAATAACTAGCTCGTTTATCATTTTAATCGTCGAAGGAAATGTAAAGCAGAATCGTTTGTTTGTCTTCCTTTGTAAATTACAACTTCTCTTCTTCCCTATAAACACTTAATTCTTGTTTATATAAATTTTTACCATAAAAAAGGACCATAATCGCAGAAATCAAGAAACTGGAAGACTCGGTCCAGAATTTTAGAAAGGTAAATTCAGAATAGTCCTTGGTGTTACCACCCAAAATAACCAGTTCTTTGAGAATAGAGTAAATGGGTTGAATATTTGGAAGAAAAGTTAGTACTCGTTTGTAAGGGACTAATTTTGGGGTCTTACGGAATTCACAATCTTTTGTAGACGCTGTTAATCATTTGGGGGTAAATGGTGACGGTTATGTGGTATTTCACAAAATCATTATTGTTGAATTTATAGAGTTAGAGTTCAAAAACAGTTTGGAGTACCAAATGATTCCACAATATTTTCAAGAAATTTGGGAAATAGTCTTGAGTTTTACCTAATCAAGCAGTTAATATGGGAACCGCAGCAAGCTATAAATCTTTTGTTAATGGTGTTAATAGAGTGAATCAAATGGAAACTTTTAATCAAGATGGAAGTTAGAACATTTATGGAGTTAGCAATAGTTTGTTGTCAAACCGCATGTCAAACTATTACTTTTGTTAATGGAAGTCAGAACATTTATGGAGTTAGAATAGAGAACCTTGTATACGTAGCTAGCTCGTTTATCATTTTAATCATCAAAGGCAATACAAAACAGAGTTCTTTCTTTCTCTTCCTCTCCTCTCCAGAAACACTTAAATTCTTCTCTATAAACACCTAAAACATGTCCAAAAAGGAAAGGCTCACTGCCATCTAAAAGCTAATTAAAAATATCAACATTAAACAATAAAATAAAATAAACCCAGAAAATTGTGTAAATCTCAATTAACATGCAACTAAAATTAGATTCAAATTAAAATTACCCGTTGTATTATATGAAACAAATCATGCACAGCAAGAGGAATCACGCCAGGCTCATTAGATGTCCCTCTCATTGTATGCGTCTTTCCACTGTTAGTTTGTCCATAAGCAAATACAGTCCCTAAAAACCATAATTACACTCTTGAGTTAATCCAATTCACTAATTAAAATCTTAATTACTTTTAAAATTTACCGTTGAATCCACGAACGGCAGCAGTAACGATTTCTTTAGTTTTGGATCTATAAACCTCTTCAGTCTTACACGCTTCACCAAAAACACGATCTAAGCAGCAAAAAAAATAGAAAAAATTAGCAAACCGGAGGTAAAACCTAAAAAAAAATTATTTAAAAAATTCAAAAAAGTGGAATGTGAACTTGACAGTACCGAATTCGAACTTATTGGAGTAATTAGGGATGAAAATGGAGCTTCCGGAGATTCTCCATGGAGTAGATTTTGCGTCTTCTGCTGATAATGGTCTTGCTCTGACGGCGACGTGGATTCTCTCCATTTTCGTTTTTTGGAGAGAGGGAGGGAGTCAAGAGTTGATGTTTGAAAATTTGAAAAGCCCTATTTTTGGTGTGCCTGGTTTTTTTTCCCGCCTACGAGGGAGTCGTTTTTATTAGATTGGTTAGTCGGGCCTGGTTATGGAAATGGGCTTCTTGATAGCTTACTTGATTTTATTTTATTGACTTTTTTTTTTTAACTCTCTCTTATAAACTATCAAGTTTATTTTTTATCAGGCGAGCTTGGTTGAATTTAGTTTAGATAAAAAAATATCCAATCAAATTAATTATTTTTAAAGAATTTCAGACCAAACTGAATCAAATTGAACCGATTAGTTCGATTCTATTTTATTTTATTTTTAAATTGTAAATATTAAATTAATTCATGACTTGTTTAATTAGGGTTTTTTAGGTTTTTTTAAGGATTTGATTCTCAGATAATATTTAGAAATGTAGTTAAAACCATGTTTTTTATAAATTTAAATTTTTTTATTAAAAGTTATTTTTTTATATTTTCAGATTGTTTGACTTTTGATAAGCGGATGTCAAAGATAATTTTTAAAAAATAAAAAAATATTATTTTGATATATTTTAAAGTAAAAAATATTTTAAACCATAATTATGGCATTTTGAAACACTCCACAATACGTTTGGGTCTTTAGCTTATATTGGACAACAATTATTTAATGGAACGTAGGGTTCTCTGCTAATTTTTTTCTTCTAGTTCTTTCTTCTAGTTCATCAATCTAAAGAAAAGAGA
>Ga0325411_1004409_pt1 | contig 15790 bp, 12 predicted proteins | sample PopdelMetagenome_13_FD_206181 | JGI IMG/M metagenome (GOLD analysis project Ga0325411, IMG submission 206181) | Populus deltoides microbial communities from Bellville, Georgia, United States - Xylem-PdIQD-R4 | ecosystem: Host-associated > Plants > Phyllosphere > Stem > Wood/Secondary xylem... | reverse complement strand
TTTATTTTATCTATTGTTCATTGTTTCACAATCATAGACACAAGAGAAGAAACCTCGAGAGTCAATTCTTCGTGCAGAGTTTGCTAATGCTATTGATCATATTAATAAAAATTTATCTGAGGAGAATCGTCTAAGGTTCCTTCACTGGGATCTACACAAACATTTTAGAAGGTATCTCTTTTTAGCTTAATCATCTTAATTTTGTACTTGTATTTTGACAAAAATGTATTCTTACTTCAACGAACTTGCCTTTATTGTCAACTCTCAGCAAAGCAACAAATGTTTTATTACTTCTGGGAAAAGTGGCAGCATATGCTTTGACGCTAACAGGTTTCTTTTATTGTCAAGCAACATCGGACTTGAAACTTGAGGGTTGTATGGATTCACCTTTCACTGGGTAAGTTGGTCAATCACTTTTCTGTAGCTTCCCCAGTCATTTGTGATATTTTGAACAACATGACTTGTACCTTGAATTTGTGGACAAAGCAATAACTTAAACGATGAGCACATGCCACTGGATCTAAAATGCAGTATTTCTGTTATTAGCATTAACTTCAGTTATGAGGGGATCTAATTTCAATCTTCTTTCTTTCGTTCTTTCTGTTGATTATGCTGCATTCTGCTTACTGAGTGTAAGCTATAAAGTGCAATGAAAATCCTGGAAATGTTTGGTGCTGCAGGGACCAATGACATTAAAAAGAATTTAAAACAAAATTCTATGACTGGATCAATGACGCAAGCAAACCATAGTTTTGACCCCAGGTTCTATGTTGTGATGCCAAATGGACTTCTAATCTTTCCTAATCAATTTACTTTTTACATTAGTGCTTGGATCTTGGAAGCCAAGTATAGTGGGTGCTTGATTGATCTTATTTGATAAGTGACAGACATGATAAAATATTTGCATTTATGTCTGAGTAAGCTACTTCTCATGTTTTAATGATGGCAAGGTTGGCATTGCCCGTGTGATGCAGGCATGCTGAGAATGGCAACTTAATGTCTCAGTATAACAGTAACAGCTATAATGAGGATGGCAACAACTTAGAGGAGAAATCTAGTGGAGGTAACAATGCTGTTAATGGAAACCATTCTATCAAGCGCCCAATGTTCCAGATGGGTGTGCTCAGGACCAATTGCATAGATTGTCTTGATCGCACAAATGTTGCACAGTATGCATATGGGCTGGCTGCTCTTGGACACCAGCTTAATGCCTTGAGTGTTATAGATAACCCTAAAATAGACCTTGATGTGCCTTTGGCTGATGAATTGATGGGGTTTTATGAGAGAATGGGTGACACACTTGCGCATCAGTATGGTGGCTCCGCTGCTCATAATAAGGTGATTCTAGCTTGTATTGCAGATGTTATTAGTTCTTTAATTACAACAAGTGTCTTTCTGTAGGTTTTGGTTTGCTTTTTGTTTTTTTCTCTTGAAACCTTCAATGTAGACTGGTCAGTGGATTTTTTTTTTTTTTAAGAATTTAATTTTGTGGTTACAAAGTAAGGAGACTTTATATCTTGACATTTAATCCATAAGCTATGTTTTAGCTGTGTTGGAGTTTGAGGAAGGCAATAGAAGAGCATTCAAGGTGGAAGAGTCCTCCATAACTTTTCTTTAATACAATATCAAATTAAGACTTCATACCTTGGCATACAGGGAATTTTTGTTTGAATGTGTTGACGATGCAAAGGAGTTGACAGATCTTTTACCTTGTATGTAGTTTATATTCCTTGCATATGAATGACACCCTGTTGGTGCCTTCATATTTTTCTTATCAAAAGAAGAAAAAAGATGAGGAAGGTGTTTATATCATAATTTTAGAAGCTCGAGCCTATCAAACTACTAGATTTGTCACATGAAAAAAATAATGTTATCATACAGTTCACTTTGGTAAGAGGATTTTCTATTAACAGATCCGGTTATTGGCGTCTAATGGTTGATGTAAAATCTATATATAAGAATTGTGTGTTCTCATGGAATATGGGAAGAGAGGAGGGGGGAGGAGTTGTCAACTGTAACAGAGCAATGTCTCATATATTTTGCTGTAAGGTATGCTGTGGGTTTGGTAGTGGGCTTAGTACATTCTGTTGACTATGTTGATAGCATCTACTTGTGAATCGTCTCCCACTGATAAATACCCTTGCTGGTCTCCATAGTTTTAATTGAAGCTGCTATTTTGGTTATTAATGAGATACATTATTTCTTAATTTTTGAACTGTTGATGATGTTAGATATTCTCTGAGAGAAGGGGTCAGTGGAAGGCTGCAACTCAGTCCCAGGAGTTCTTCAGAACCCTTCAACGGTATTACAGCAATGCATACATGGATGCTGAGAAACAGGATGCAATTAATGTGTAAGTTGTACATTCTGTCTTAATACTTGATAAAAACACAGGCTGTCTTTGATAAGAGCTTATACTGCCTACGTTGGACAGATACTCTGTGATTCTTCAAGCTAATCAATCTAATTTAGGACTTTTATGTATTGAAAAGGCCATCTCTGAAATGTTGTGGCTTGTGCTGAGTTCAAGAGCAAAGTTTGGTGGGCATTGAGATAATTGGATTATGCCATTGCCTTTATTTGCTCATCTTGATCATCCTTGAGTAATTTGCTGCAATTGTTCTTTCAATAATGACTTTGACAACTAAAACTTGAGCAGATTCTTGGGGCACTTCCAACCACAACAGGGTAAACCTGCACTCTGGGAATTGGATTCTGACCAGCATCACAATGTTGGAAGGAATGGGCAAACAAACGTGGATGAAGATGCAAGGTATTTAGATTGCCAGACAAGGCCAAATTTTATAAATTACATATTACAGATTGTACACTTAAATGTGTTTCTCCACTCATCACTTTCCTATTTGTGGTCAATCTGATTGTATCTCAGTCTTCTCTGGCCAATGTTTAAGCTAAGTGTAATGCCCAGGCTTAGTGTTTAACAGATTTCTGTTAACTTTTGTGCTTTATAGTGTGAAAATGCATTGATGCATTACTTTCTTGTGCACATCTTTCGGACTCTCTATTAATCATTTCCATATTCTTCTCTCTTTCGGGGGCTGGGGGTAGGTTGGTTGTTGTCTGGAGGTACACTTATTGTCATGAGCTCATTGGTCCTATGATCTTTTCTATTAACTTTGCTTTCTTTGTTACAGTAGTGCAAGTTGACTAAATTTGTAGCTCTGGCTTATCCTTTGACTGTCAAATTTTTATTATTCAGGTCTATTTTCAAAAGGTCCTTATCTGATGGAAATATTCTTCGGGAAAATCACTCACCTTTGTCAGCTATGAATGTCAAGCAGCAGAACTTTTGCAGATCAGCTTTTCCAGATCAATTTCAAGAGGAAAACAATGTTCTTTCAGAATCATCACCCGAAATATCTACTTGTGAAAGTGATATAGCATTTTCAAGGTCTGATTGCTTCACCTTTTTGTCTGTATTGGAATTTGGAATAAATTGATTGTTTCTTGGAGGATCCATTATTTTCCCCCTAGTGATGGCACTCTATTGAAAAAAAGAAGGAAATCTTTCACTTATAGTAGAAGTTGAAGTTTTTGCCTGTGCTTCTGTCAGATGGAGTCTTCTGCTCTTCTTATAAACATTGTTCTTAAAGCTGTCCTTAATATCTGCAGCAATTAAAGTGATTATGATGCATGTTTGCTTCCTGAAAGTGATGCGAAGTTTTCCTTGTAAAAAGTTGCAGTGGTCTCTCTTTTCTCTAGCTCTTCTGCTTTTTTTTTTTTTCCTGTCTCATTTCCTTGATTGATCTGTATGATTTATAGTATCACTTGTAGAATCCCTCATGGACAACATTAGTCTTGCCATTATGCTAACGCATGTTCCCTTTTTCACTTGCTGGCTGTTCATTGCTGCATGCAGGTACACTCCCTTAATGCCTCGTAGGCATCTTTTTGGAGATCTGCAAAGAGATCGCTATCTGGAAAGTGATCAAGTTTGCTTCTCTGAACATGGAGATACATTTAATTGCTCAAACTTTGTTGATATAGACTGGCTGTCTTCCTCTGGAAACTCATGCGAAGAAGAGCCATTTGAGAGGTATTTTTTTTTTTTAATCAATCATGAGGATGAAAAATTTGATGGAACAGAAGTAAGAAACTGCTGAGCATGAAAGTAGGAATATTTTATTATCGGAAAATGCCAAAAAAATAGGGCTTGGTATAGCAAAAAACTGCTTTGTATGTGCGTGCGCTTCTGTCACATCATGTCTTATGCTGGAACTGGTAATTGTAGTTCCCTTCATTATTTTTTGATATTTGTGCAGGTCATCGTTGCTCACAAACTCTCCAATTTGTGGTCTGTCATCAGAAGATGTTGCCAATGGAATAATGGGTGAAACAACCCCATCCACAAGTGAATATGGTGGATCCAGCACGAAGGTCAGTCCTCTCCACCATTCCGTTGGTACTTATTGCACATTTTCTTAGTAATTCAATGATAGCAAGATTTTAAGTGGCATCAAACTCTGAAAAAATGGAAAAGGCCAAACCCATAAATTAACTAATATGTGTGCCACAATTGATCGACTTAGCTGTCATGTTTTTTCCAGTCAAATTACAAACTTTGCCTCATGTTACTCACAATCACAATAATTAACCGCTGTTAAACTATACCACTAAGACTGTTTTTCAGGCTGCCCTGTTATTTTTTTGTTGACATGTATCAATTGCATAAATTATTGAGATATATTTGGATGTGGCTGCTACCAATGTCATTCCTCATTGTCAAAATGTTCATATTTTCTCGTTCTCCCTCCCTCTCTCTCTCTCTCTCTCTCTCTCTCTCTCTCTCTCTCTCTCTCTCTGTACACTCCTAAATTGATTCTCAAACCAATTCTCTCACAATGTCATAATCGCATTTTACCATCCATGTGTAACTAACAGTGTTCTTCCTTCACTGGCTGTACCACCAATTTTCTGGAATGCAACACATTCTCAAACCCCATCCAACCTTATTCTGGAGCTTGTAAGTGGTTGATAAAACCAACACTGTCTTGCCTCTTAGAACTACAATCATCTTCACAACCAGCTATTCAATTCCTCTATTCATACAATTGTCACATTCATCAATAAACATCCAAGCATCAACAGAAAGAGTAATTCCTTAAATGAAACCTTACAGTCTCAAAATTGATTTCTCCTTCAAAACACCAAGCTTTATGTGGATTTGAAGCCTTTAAGGGTTCCTTGCAAAGCAATTGTCATCAATTATAACAATTGGGATTGTAGAAGTAATCATGTCCTATTTGAACATGGATAGTGGAGGCTTTGTTCAATACACAATTAGTAATGACTAACTTGGTTATTTCTCAGTTTAGGTGGTCATAATCAATGATCTTTAGAGTTTTCGCATGATGATGAGAAACATCCCAAACCGGATGTGTTAGAACAGAATACATGGTTGACAGTGTCTTTGATGACAATGGTGCTGAAGTGGAAAAATGGTGAAATCGGATGGTGGAGACAGAGGATTAAATGTTCATTAAGTGTTTGAAATTGTGATGGTGAAGACGATTTTTTTATCCCATCCTTTTCTATTTGGAGCTGCCCTTTTATTTTTGTGCATAAGGTTCATGGAGGGTGCATTGTCTTGTCATCATTTCTTAATAAGTGGGTCTCAATTCGCATGCCATCGTGTCATGTTGCCTGGTATCTGCTGCATGCCTACATTACCATATTGTTTAGCAAAATATGCTACATCTCAAATGAGAGCACATCTTAGTGGTCTCTTACTAAATTTGGTCTATTGGGGAAGATGTGGCCATTAATTTCAGTTCAACAAAGAAAAAGACAACAGGGTTGAATCAACTAGTTGATGTCACCATTTAAACAAAGGGTTGGTTCATAGGCCCTTGCTACAGTGAAAAACATGTTATCTTTTAGTCAACAGAAAGTACCAAGTTGCCAAAAAAAAAGTAATGAACAGTATTTCTCTTAGCATCACCTTTATTAAAAGTTGAGTTGGAAAAGCTAACTGAGGTCTCTCATGGAACATATTATGTTGTTGAATTTCCATAATTTTTACTAACATCTCTGAGTAAATGGCTCCTGATGATCATCAGGAAGCTTGCTTACAAAGACCCATTTTGTGGTTTTCCCCCCCTTCCCTCAGGGTCTATGTGGCCATTAATAATTAAAATTGTAGAAGGTTGATGACTTGATTTACAGAAGTTGACAATGATATGATTAGAATATTTGAAGGAACCTAACTGCTTCCGTCAGTTTTTCTGAATTCTCAACCCACTCTACATGTTAATTTAACCCTGCTTTCATGTTTTCTACTTTGTAGGAAATTCAGCGAACAGGAACAGAGCTATCGTATAGTAATCCAGCAAATTCCAACTTGCTCGAGGAGTTTTCAGATAGCTTTGTGAACTGGGTAAACCATGGGGAGGCACTGTGCAATTGAAGTTGAGCTCGTTTTCCTCTAAATTATCATATATATATCTCAACCTCATCGGGTTCATCCTGCTCTTAAGATGCATTTCAAATGATGTAGAGAGGTTGCTGAGAGAGAAATGGAAGGGCTTGCATCGGCTTTCTTCTGTAAAATATACGCACAAGTTCTCTGGTGACTCGTGGCATCGTGGGAACCTCGGTGGAACTTGATACCAAAGTACAAAAGAGTAAATAGCCAACAGTTGAGACTCGAAAGCATATTCTTTTTGGAGCTTTTCCTTTTCTTAACTCCTTACTAGCTGGACTTGGTAGGTTTCAATCTTGTAAATATCTTAACTGTGCTCGTTGAGAGCTCCTCAGTGTTTAGAAGAATTGAAGATAATTGATTCTTTATTACCCTTTAGGGTTTTGGCATATTGTTTTACGTTTGATGTCTTCGTATTAGAAAACAAGTGGATTCCACAATCATATTAAATCAAATCAGACTATCAGTTTAGTTTCATCATGATCAAAGTAAATAAAAAAATTAATTCTTCCCGATCAAATAACACTAGATATTTGATGGAGCAATTAAAATTGCCATCCCTAATAAGGATTGCTTTTTCCCTTCTAATAAAATGTGAATAGGATGCATCCCAATCCCAGGTCATTGAAAACTAACAAGGACAATCAACCCACCTCTGAAAAACCAAACATGCACTGAATTAAATAAGTCCTTTTGTTTTCTCTTAAGAATATAATATGTCAGATTGCCCATTACCTTCACTATTCATATAAATAATAAAATTCCTAACCCTTCTTTTTATTTTTTTCAAAGTTCTTTTCTGTATCAATTTAATCTTTCCATATCCTAACTAGATGAAATTAAGTTTCAAATCATCATAAAAATACAAAATTTAAAAATATAGGACTAAAATGTAAAACATGGAGAACATACATAGCTAATCTTAAATTTGCTACAATTTTTATTTTGATCTCAAAGTTTATTTTGTTCATTTTTCAGTCATCGTGTTAGAGAGAGGAGAGAGAAACTTGTTGAAAATATCTAGGAGAGAGAAAGTTATTGGTTGAGTTATTTTTCAACGAAGAAACTTCTTGTTGTTTGTGCTAACGAGTTTTTTTTGATAATGGGGGTTTGATGGTGACGGTTTTAAACTTTTATTTTGTATGAAATTGCTAAATTACCTATATACTAAAAGATCTGGGGTGAAACTCAGGTGTTTCGCTATTCATATGAACAATGAAGCTCTTGCCTAAATTTTTTTCATTTTTGTTTCTTTCAATTTAATCCTTCTATAGCCTAATTAGACTAAATTGGGTTCTAAATTATCATAAAAATATAAAATTAAAAGACCAAGGATTGAAATGTAAATAAAAAGAAATACATGGTCAATCTCAAATTCACTACAATTTTTATTTTGGTCTCAAAATTCATTTTATTTATCTTTATTCCTTGTGTTAGAGAGAGGCGATATAAACTAATCGAAAAACATCTAGGAGAGAGAAAGTTGTATGTGAGGCCACTTTTTGGCGAATAAACTCACCATTCTTATTGTCAACGAGTTCCATTTGATGATGATGATTTTGAACTTTAATCTTGTCAAAAAAAGTAGATCATGATCGATTTAGAAAATTTTTTTTATAGTAATTTTGGAGTGTTTTTGGTTTATTAGGTGGTTTAAGAAGGTTTTTATGGTGCTTAGTAGATATGTTTGGATGAAAATAGGTTGAAAAATATATTTTAAACCCAAAAACCCCTTCCCTCATCAACATGTTATTTGCAACAGCAAGCGAAATGTCATTTATTTATTTTTAAATAAGTTCACCCTTTAAAAAAGAAAAAAAAGCATGGACCATACATGCTACTTGCCTTATGCCTAAACGTCTGTGCTTTTTTTTTTTATGGCCCAAGCCTGATGGGCCACCCAAGCCCAATACGTGTGGCATACATTTTTTTTTTCAATTTCATTTTTCAAATCAAGTTTTTTTGGATTTTTTTCTTTCAATTTCAAAATTTAATATGTGGTTGATTTTAAATTGATTTTCATATCTTGTTATAATATAATTAAATTAAAAATAATATAATTGAACCTAGTGGAGTCCATGACCCGACTCACAAGTTTGACGGATTAACTTGGATTGACGTGGATCAATATAATATGTCTCCGTCTCAATGTTTACAAAAATTTGTATTGAGATATTTTTTTAAAGCCAAACCATGATTTTACCGATCATCCAGGCTACCTTTAAACCGATAAGCCTGAACTATTTTTTGTCATTTGTTTTTTTTTTTTGGACCTGTCAAGGCAATTGGTCACATTAAGACAACTCCTGCATGATTTTATTTAAAACCTGAGCTAGGTATGGAGCCGAGTTGTTAGTTTTCAAGTTTGATTCGCTGGACTGGTTTTAATGATAATGACAAAAAGTTTATTGTTTTGCCCCTTATTTATAGGCAAGGATGAAGCTCCTAAAACTTGTCTTGGTGGAATGATCGTAGACATTGTTTGCCTTGAGTCAATCTCAACCATCTACCATGGTTGTACCCTTGGGTCAAACATGTTTAGATTGTCCTCTTTACACCAATTTTGTAGTAATTTCAGAGGGTCATAACATATTTTTTTACTAATAACATAGTACACATGCAACAGAGGGAAATTATGTGTTTGACATTTTGAGAGGTATGGGAGAGAGAAAAAAGTAGTCAAAGTCAGGTCAAAATCATGAAAAACAAAGGGTTGTAAAGCTGTCATGCATGAGAAGAAGTATTGTTTTTCCATACACCAAAAAGAGTTTTGGTGATTTGGCTTTTATATATATATATATATGAAACGATGTCATTTTGCCCAAAACATGCTACTTTAATTAATAGAAATTTCATGTTTAAAATAAATCCCTCAATTTTATTACATTTTTTAATTTAGTCCTTGTATTTTTAATTTTATTTTTAGCTAATTTCAACTTATTTTTTCTCAATTTTGTCATTGGTTGCATTAAAATATTCTCTCAATTTCTTTGCCTTTTGTTTTTTGGTTATTGGTTTTTCGACTTTAGATTATTTAACCAATTTTAACTATTTTCTTAGTATTTCTTTATAATTTCATCAATGACTACATTTTTCTTTTATTTGAATGTTGCTTTCTTTTTCAATTTGGTTATTGGCTTTTTCATCCAATTTCAACCATTTTTCTCAATATTTCTTCTTGGTTTCCTGCCTAATTGCATTTATCTTGTCCTTTTATATTGCAAACTTTTTTAATTTGGACCTTGGCTTTCCAATTTTAAATGATTCAGCTAATTTCAATTATTTTCTCAAGTTTTCTTTTTATTTTCAACCATAATTGTATTTTTCTTTTTTAGAATATATATATTTTTTTGAAATATTTTTTTTCATTTTTTTGCTAGGTGAAGTATTTTTTTTGCCTTTTTAAAGGATATTTAAAGAGTAAAAAAGTAGGTTATGACAACTACCACGTCCTTACAATGGTTGCAGAACAAAGTCTACAAAAAACTGTTTTTTCATAGGCTTTGCTTAGTAAACTTATAAAGAAAAGATTGTGCACGTGAAAAAAATTATGAAATCGAGAAGGGACCAACCTAAAAAATATAAAAGAATCACCTATTATTAAAATTCATAAGAGATATTTTTTGGACTTAAGCTTACAAGAGTCATATGAGACTCAAAAATAAAGAAAAAATTGTAAGAGTCTTTTGAGATTTAAAAACTAAGAAAAAAATAGGAGTCCTTTAAGATTAAAAAATAAAAAAAATTACAAGAGTTCTTGGGACTTTAAAAGTAAAATTAAACTTGCGAGGTTTCTTTCCTTTGAAACTCAATCATAAGAGACTCTTGATGGTAGGGTTTGACTCAAATTTGTAAAAGTTCTCTATGACTCTAAAATTAAAGTAAAACCTGTTAGAGCCTTTTAAGACTCTAAATTGCAGAATAAATAGTAAAAGTCCTTTGAGACTTAAAAGTAAAGAAAGATACACGAGAATCCTCTAAGACTTAATCACAAGAGCCACAAAATGGCAAGGTTTGGATTAAATTTGTAAGAGTCATCTAAGTCTCAAAACGTAAAGAAAAACTTATGAGAGTCTTTGTTGTAATGTTGCGGTCACACAAATTAACTACTCTAGCTTAAACAAATAAGATAGTATAGAGTAAGAAAGAGGTCAATCTCACAAGGAAAATTTAGTTCGGGTCTTTATGCTAAATGATTCAAAGATGGAGGATTTTGAGATTATCTAAGCTATACTAGAGTAAAAAAAAAAAAAAATAATCAAACTAAATTAAATAAACTAAAATTATTAAGAGAAAAACCTTGGACTTAGTGAAAATAACTACTTTCCTATAAAGAAGGAAAAATAGTCTGGTATGAAATCTTCAAGCTTTGACTTTGGACTTAGTGAAGTTAGTTTACCCGTGTAAAGACCTTTTTCATATGAAAAAATAATTGTCATGTCGGTTTTGATGCTTGAAAAGTAAGTTGGACTTGATTCTCCACAAAACTTGTATGCTGATAGAATTTATAGGTTGTCTTAGAAAATTTATATCTCTCTTATATGATCTCTTTTTTCTGTTGATATTTGGTAGGTTGATAGGTCTTTGAGTCAGCAATCTAACAAATCTAAGTTTGCAACAAATAGACCTCACTAGCTCAAGATATTCAAGTCGGAATGACAAAAGGTCAAAACTAGTAGAATACCAGACTTGTCTTTGAAAGCTGCGATTTCCATGCTCTTTCTTTCTTTCTTTTCTAATTATTCTTGCCATAAATAGATAGAAAGGTATGGATGTTAGCTTTCTAATTCCACTAAAATCACTTGATTTCAACTTCTACAGCTCAAGTTCTACGTAAAACACGGATCAAAAGTCAAATTTACCAATATTCGACATAGGCTGGAATATGGTTTGAATTTTATTTCTAAATTACTTCTTTTCGAGTCTTACATCCAAAAGTACCTTCAAAACATAAAACAAAAAAAAATATCAAGACATTTTATATATAAAACATGAGAAAAATACTAGGTGAATATGGGTAAAACTATACAATTATATGGTTGCATCAAATACCACCACACTTAACTCTTTATCCTCGAGAAATGAGAGATAAAATCAAACTTAAAAAACTCCAAAGTAAAAAAAAAAAAATACTTAACACAATAACTATGACTAATCTCTTAATCTTGCATCAATATTCAAAAGGACATGCATTATAAACAAGAATACAATCAAGAAGGATAAAAACATGAATTTTCATGAATTTATTAACATGCAAACTTCAAAACTCAATTAATCATTGAGATTTAAATGAAATCTATTCCATGCCAAAATGATAGGTCCTCTCATTGATATATACTCCAACATTCATATGTTTAGGGCTCATATATTTAAATTTCTCAAATTCAGTCAATGAATATATTCTACCTATAAGTTTGCTCTTCAATCTCATCTCCATTACTAAAATATTACAAGCAACACATGAATTAAAGGTCTTATTTTTTTTTATTGTAATGGGGCTGAGGTTAAGGTGAGGTAAAAAAATGAAAAAAAAAAAGGCTAAAACCAAAAGTTAAGGCTTGTAACATGGGCAAAGCAAAGAAAAGATAAACAAGCTCAAAAGAGCTCACTAAGGATAATATGCTTCAAGTTGGATTTTTTACTCAAATGGTTAAAATTCCTAATGCCTTCACCATCTTCATGCACATATGTAATATGAATATAATATCAACAAGACATAAAACAAGTTTTAGATATACATATCATTGAAAGAATGCACACATCAAAGATTATATTGTTAAAGGCTCAAAAACTTACATTAACACAACACTATTAAGTCAACATGATATATTTTCAAACTAAATCTCTAAACTAATTAAAATTCAAAACTTGCATGCACACTTATTCATTCAATTTATATTTTCATCTATCTCACACAAATTCTCATATATAATATTTATATTCTCATTATCAATAAGAGTTCAATAGATAAAACTTAATACTTAAGGTTTGAAAACATTTGTTTTCAAATGTTAATGGGTTTTTTCCAAATAAAATATAAAGAAACAGTAAAGAAAACTAAAATTCTCACCCCTACACTTAAACACAACATTGTCCTTAATGTTGAAATAACAGAAAAGGAGTAGAAGATAATGACAAACATAAATTAAAATGTGAAAAATAAAAGATAAAGGAAAAAGAAAGCAATTCTGAAATGTTTTTTATAAGTTGGGTTGCCTCCTAGTAAGCACTTTTGTTTTGTGTCATTAGCTTGACACATCGCATGCTCATGCCTCTTATATTGGCTCAGCTAACTCTACAAAAGCGGTGAGCTTTGTCATCCAACCTTCATAAAAAGTTTTCAATCGATGCCCATTGACCTTGAGCACTTTGTTTGTTTCTACACTTGTAATCCCAACTGCACCATAAGAAAAAACATTAGAAATAGTAAAGAGTCCAATCCAATGAGAGCATAACTTACCAGGAAAAAGTTTTAAATGTGAATGATAAAGAAAAACTTTGTCTCCAACATGAAACTCCTTTCTTGTAATCATTCAGTCATGAAGATTCTTGGTCTTTTCTTTGTAAATCCTTGCATTCTCGTAGGCGTCATTTTGTATCTCTTCTAACTCTTACAATTGCAACTTCCTTACAATCCCAGTAGCATCATAATCAAAGGTTTATTGCTTAAAAGCCTAAAAAGCTTTGTGTTCAAGCTCCACTTGGAGATGACAAGCTTTCCTGTAAATAATCTTATAAGGTGACATTCCTATAGGTGATTTATAAGCAGTCCAATAAGCCCAAAGTGCATCACCAAATCGCAAACTTCAATCTCACTGGTTAGGTTGCACTATGTTCTCTAAAATAGACTTGATTTCTCGATTTGAAATTTCAACTTGGCCATTCATTCGAGGGTGATAGGCTATGGAAGTCTGATGAGTCATGGTACTTGCGTAATAATGCCTCTTTTAAACAATTGCAAAAATGAGTGTCACAATCACTAATGATAGGTTTTGGGATTCCAAACCTATTAAATATATGAGTCCTGATAAAATCTAAAACAACTTGAGCTTTGTTAGTTCGTGTGGCTCTTGTTTCAATATATTTGGACACATATTCAACAACAAGAAGGATATAAAGATTTACCAAAACAAGAAAGAAATTGACCCATAAAATCAGTACCCCAAACATTGAAAATTTCACTTAACAGAACATTAGTTAAAGGCATTTGATTCTTATGAGTGATATTTCCCGTTCTTTGACATTTTTCACATGATTTAAAAAAGTGATATGCATTTTTAAAAATAAAAGGCCAATAGAGACCACTTTCAAGTACCTTGTGGTTTTTTTTTTTCTCCCAAATACCCACCACAAGAATGAGAATGACAAAAAGTGAGAATGAAATGAAATCTATCATGTCGCACAAATCTTCTAACTACTTGATCCGCACAAAGTTTCCACAAATAAGGAGTGTCTTAAAAATAATATCTAGCATCAACTCGTAATTTATCTTTTTTTTTTATTTAGACAAACCTTAAAGGAATTCTTTGATGAATAAATAGTTCATCAAATCAGCGTACCATGGTCTTGTAGAGGAACATAACACATATAACTGCTTGTCAGGGAATCTCTCTCTTACTGTTTTGGTTTGTATTTCCTTAGTTCGTAGTCAGCTTAAATGATCAGCTACATGGTTTTTAACACCTTTTTTTGTCTTTGATTTCAAGATCAAATTCTTATAAAAGCAAGAACAACCTAATCAATCTTGGTTTGGATTTTTTTTTCTTCAAAAGATATCTCAAAGTTGCATGGTCAGTAAAAATAACAACTTTTGTACCAAGTAAATAGCACATGAATTTTTCTAGAGCAAACATCACTACAAAAAGTTCTTTTTCAGTTGTATTGTAATTTTATTGTGCTTCGTTCAACATGCAAGAAGCATAGGCAATAACATGAAAGTTCTTCCTGATTCTTTACCCAAGTACAACCCCTACCATATAGTCACTCGCATCATATATTATCTCGAAAGGTTCATCCTAATTCGGTGGTTGCATGATGTGGGTAGATGTAATATGCTTTTTAAACTCATTATAGACATCTTTACATGCTTGATCAAACACTAAATCCATTTTTTTGGCTAATAATTTGCACAGGGGTGATGTAATCTTTGAGAAATCTTTAATAAAATGTTGATGAAAACCTATATGGCCAAGAAAAGAATGAACCTCCCTCACACACGAGGGGTAAGACAATGATGAAATAACATCTATTCTAGCTTTATCAACCTCTAAATCACGCGAAGACACAACATGCCAAAGAACTATTCCTTGTTCTAGCATAAAATAGCACATTTCATAGTTCTAGACAAGGTTAGTTTCAATGCATCTTTTCAAGACTAAAGATAAATTTTCTAAATACTTATTAAAAGAATCACCGTACACCATGAAATCATCCATGAAAACCTCAATTATTCTTTCATAGCCTTTTAGCTTGTAAGCTCTTTTGGTAGTACACAACTCCTTCAAGAATTTTGCTTATTTGAGAATTTTCTTAATAGCATTAATCAAAGGAATGTTGAGTTTCACTTTATAAAAAACCTCTAAAATCTCTTTTTCTTTGTTCTCTTTCTTAGACCTAAAAGAATTCAAAGGAAAAGGAGAAAAGGAGAGATTTTCTTGAAACTAGAATTCATTGAGTTAGGACTTACCTTTGAAGTATTGGTGGTTGTTTCAGTCTATGGAGGAGTAGGTTGTTTCTTATATATGCTCATTTTGGTTTCTATATCCTCTTCTTCCTCCATCTTAATTTCTTGGACCTTTGCTCTTCAAGTTTTTTCCCACTTCGCAGCGTGATCGCACTAACATTCTCTTTTGGATTCAATGCTTGAAAGGACAATTTTCTGCTGACTTATGCTTCTAATTTTTCTATACTTGAAGCATTGCCCTATTTTCTTTTCTAAATTATTAATACGTGGCCTTGTTTCTATTGAAAAGACATGAAATTTTGTTGTAAAGTTATTGTGTTAGAAGCTGAGGTTTTCATCATCTCATGAAGATCATTTGATGACCCCATAACATTGGAATTTGTAAATGCAAGAGGTTGTCTCGCTTGATAATTCTATTGGGGTTGAAATCCATGAGGTGGAACTGTCGGTCTTGATTACCCTGTTATGGTAGGTTCTCATAGCGTAAGTTCAGGTGATCTCTCCATCCGGGATTGTATATGTTATAAAAAGGATCGTATTTACACTGGAACTGGCCATTGAATACTCCATTAACTATATTAGTTTGTTCAATGTAGTCTTGTTGTATTGTTAGGCACATATCTAAAGCATGGCCTTGTAACAAGCATATATTATAAACTTTTAGT
>Ga0325411_1004408_pt1 | contig 15793 bp, 14 predicted proteins | sample PopdelMetagenome_13_FD_206181 | JGI IMG/M metagenome (GOLD analysis project Ga0325411, IMG submission 206181) | Populus deltoides microbial communities from Bellville, Georgia, United States - Xylem-PdIQD-R4 | ecosystem: Host-associated > Plants > Phyllosphere > Stem > Wood/Secondary xylem... | reverse complement strand
GAAGATTAAAAAAGATAAAACGTATGACTAATAAACCTATAAGCAACAAGCTGTTCATTTGTGCATCAAGCTCCTTCCTCAGGTATAGGGCATTATAAATGGTATCAAAGCCATCCCTAGTTGACTGCGGCAACTAAGATCTATGCGAGACAAAGTGCTACATCTTTGTACAGAGTGGAAGACACCTCTTGAACCCATAGGAGCCACCTCTAGAATCCGACAGTGTTCAAGGCTCGATCATGGACTATGATTGTAGTGCGATGGGGACATGACAAACTTAAGAAGGTAGAATGTCATGTCCTATATCTCACATCTAAAGATTATTGGGAGATTGCGTAGATAAAAGGTATGGATAAATATGTTCAACAAGGAATATATTTTTTTATGGGTTATGAGGATAAGAGGCCTTAATTATTAGTGCTATACTTGTTGACATAGAAGCTATTCATTTAAGCACCAAACCTCTCCCTCGAGTTTGGGTGCATTATAAATGATATTAAAGCTGAGCCTAACCATGTGTGGGAACCATGTCCCTTACGGAACAAAATGCTCTACCTTTGTACAGGATGAGAGCTACCTCTTGAATTACCCGTAGGAGCCGCCTCTAAATATTCCTACACTTTCTGGGGCTCAATCCAAGACTATGGTTGTGGAATAACGGGGACATTAATTACACACTTAAGAGGGAAAGAATGCGATGCCACATATCCCATATCTAAGAATTATGACGAGATTGAATAAAACAAAAGAAATGGCTATGTTATACATCTAGAAAGAGGAAAACAAACTGTCCAGGTAGTCACTCCCCAGGTACTGAAATTCTACCACGTCGAAATCATCCACAGACAATTCTTCTATGCAAGCCATTCTCTGAAGTCCAGGTTGTTCCGTAATTATCAAATCATCGTTCACTTCCCAATCTCTTGATACCCTTCTTCTAGGGATCACTGAAACTTTGTCAACGCTTCCCAGAATTGTGCAAGACGTGTCATACCCTTGTGAAGTTGTGGAAGATGAAACACTGTAGTCATTTTTGGAGCAGTCAATGCCCATTGCCTTGGCTACTGTTTCAAGTGGGAAGTTGAGGTATGTCTTGGGGCCTCTAATTCTCAAAGCAGCCTTATCATAAGCCAAAGCTGCTTCTTCAGCTGTTTTAAAAGTTCCAAGCCAAACTCGAGCTCCTTTTCTCGAAGAGTCCCTTATCTCTGCTGCATACTTGCCCCAAGGCCGCCTCCTTACTCCCCGGTAGTGTCTGGTGGTCACTTTCTCTGTTTTCACAGTATTCTCTTTGGAGCTTAGGCTGCTGGGGCCTTTGTTTTCTGCTCTATCATTGGAAGTAAGTTCTTTATAGTTAATTTCAGGAATGATTCCATCAAGAAGTCCCTCCCAGGACTCAGTACCCATCGATATCCATCTGCCTAGACTTGGTAGCCTTTCTAGAACCTCCATTGACCCATCTCTACTATCAAGACTAGGCAATTCCTGCCATGATTTAAACTCTTCTTGTTCGTCATTGCTTGTTACTTTGTCTCCTCTGTGTTCTCCAATGTAGCTCGCCCAAACATTCTCTAGGATTCCTTCAGATGTTGCACGATGATCACTTTGTATAGCCATGTTGTCATTCACATAACAAACAAAAGCTACCTAATTTAACACAAACAAAAGAAAGGGAGGATGATTGGAGAATGTTAAGAAATATATAAAAGGTCACGCGTAATCTGTTAATTAACAGCTAACCTAACCTAATCCCACTACATTGATGGGATTCTAATCCACGGGGAAACTTGTGCTTTAATCCACTGAACAGCTAAAGTTTTGGAGGATAATAGAATTTGAACGCCAAGAAAGAGGTGGATTTGTGTATTTTAAGGCTTCTCTGTTGACTTGTGTGCATGCATGTCCTAATCATTTGCTAGGATTTATCTGTGCACGCCCTGTGTGCTCTACATATTTTATTGGAAAGCCTTCCAGTAGTTCATTATCAATTACATGAGAGACGGAATTAAAGGATTTGAAAGCTGGCAGGAGAATCTGCTGAGTTTTATATTGCTCTTGCTTTGCTGCATCTTATATATAGAATACAAGGAACAAAAAAAAATTAAATAAGGAAATTTGTAAATAAAAATAAAATATAGGGACAATAATAAATTGTTTTGAAACTTATAGTGACTTATAAAGAGAAACTTTGTCAAGGCCTCCATCACTTTACTTAAAGTGCTCCAACTTTCATTTTATTTCATTCAAATACTTTAAAAAATCATGTTCCCGTTGAGATTCCTAGTTTGAAAGTCCTTTCCAGGCATTGCTTTTCGTCTCAAATCCTACCACTCGGAGGCCACATGAAAGCATTCTTTATCTCTTGATTATTTACCAGCACTATTGAATACACAAAGAAGCTCCATGAGCCAGATGCTAGCTAGCTTTTTAATTATTGAACTGAAGGCTTCTGTATAGGAAGCGTTCTGCTGCAAACTTTTCGAACTGTTATAAAGGTTCTGTATAGAAAGGTTCCTCCAAACTAATTGTGAGAGGAAACTGCATATCATATGCTTGCAACAGTAAGGATCTTGAATACAGTGATTGTCATATAGCCTAAGCTATTAGGTTATGGGCCATCCTTATTTAGAAACACTGAAGCTTTTTGTTTTAATCTTTAATTCAGAGTAAATATTAAAGTTTTATGTGCTGGTCTAGTCATTGGCTTTGAAAAACAGACCTCCGGTCTAAATTACACTACAGGACCAACAGTTTCAGAATTCTGGTGATCATTTCTTGGCTGGTGATCAAGAATGTCACCTTGATTAAGATAGAGATAGAGCAATGGCAGGGCATAAAAGAAAGAAAGAAAAATAGAATCACACGCTTGGGACATCAACATTCGAACCCAGAAGGAAGGTATGTACATGCTTGTAACAGAAGCAACAGTAGATTTTAGACGGATTCAATGCATTGGAGTGAGAAAACTTACAATATTAACTGCAATGTCAAAGGGCTACGTCAGAATCAGCCGCCCCAGGAATATTTTAGTGCCTACCTAGTATGCTATTTATCAACTCTTTTGCTTCTTTCGTACGTACTGAAATGATCTCATATCCTGCAAATCAGCCTTTCTTCTTCCTTTTTTTTTTTTTTTTAGGATAAGAGAGACTGGAAATATATTTTTTTATTTTTTAAAAATTATTTTTTATATTAACATATATAAAAATGAATATAAATTTTTTTAAAAAATACTAATTCTAAATAAAAAAAATTAAATTTTGTTTTAAAAATATTTTCCTATTTTTAGTATCTACCTTAATAATTAAGATCTTGTTTTTTTTTCTTTTTCACTCCAATTATGAGGTTGTACAGGTTGAAAAAAGTGAAGTGAAAATGAAAATGAAAATGAAAAGTGGTCAAGAAAATTAAACGTGTGTTTTTTTTTTTCATGAGAGAAGATAAGAATAAAAATAAGGAATATGAATTAGTTGAAAAAAATGAAGTGAAAATGAAAATGAAAATGAAAATGAAAAGTGGTCAAGAAAATTACACATAGTTTTTTCTCACGAGGGAAGATATATAAGAATAAAAACAAGGAATATAAATTAGTTTATTTTTTTTAAATGATATATTTTTATTTTTTTATTATATATTTACTATTTTTATCATTATCACCCCTCAACCATGAGACTAGCATCACCATGATAGTTAAAATATTATTTTTTTAATAAAAAAATATTATTGTTGTTGTTGTACATATTCTACCATCATTTTCCCCATCACCAACTATAATGTTGATATAACTTTTAAAATATAGTAACATTATTATTATAATATTATCACTATCTCATCATAATTTTTTTCTCTCTCTCCAATTAAAATCTCATCTCCCCCTCTCAAAATGTATCAAAATTTACATAAAATCTCCACGTTATAATTAAATTTATCGTCAATTTCGTACTAGAAATTAATAGGAAATAGAAATTAAACACTATAATTATCTATTAGCATACAAATCCGTGGTTTATTAAACACAATCACAACAAAATGAACCCATCAATAAATAAATAAAACCACAAATAATTAACAAATTTCTATATATAAAAAAGGGAGCCTAGGAAAGAAAAAGTAAATCCCTAATTAAATATGCTATAAATAAAATTAGGCGTTGTCGTTTTGTGTGCACATCTGGTTGGTGGTGAGGAGATGGACTCGTTCGGGTTTGGTGGAGGTTTGGATAGTGGCTGCTGATGGCTGAAGAATGGTGGTTATATATTGTGAAGGGTAACTAGTGGTTTGAGTTTGTTGATTTTGCTGTTATGGTGGTGGAAATGAAGGCATAGCTATATGCTATCCTAGATTTGATGGTTGGGTTGTGTTAGTCTCAGTTTTGTCACAGCTCTAGATGGTGGAGAAAATGGCAAGGTTTGGTGGTGGGGAAGAAGATGCGACTGAGCTGGTTCTATTGGTATTCTTATGACGTCTTTTATACTCACTTGACATTCTTTGTTGAATCATATATAGATTGATAATATATGTATAAAAGAAATATGGGATTAAGGTTAATTGGATTATATCCTATTAATTGGATTATATCCTATTCTATTGTGTTTTTTATTTTCTGAGCTAATTTGGATTTTTTTTTCTATTTTCTTCTTCCACTTATAAAAGCACTCTGGGTAAATATTCTTGCAATTAATACTAATTTCATTCTTTATGAAATTCTATTTAATTTGAAAGAAAATATTACTTAAACCTTAGGAGGTATACATTAATTTTTCCTAAATTTTATTATGATTCTTTATTATTATTCAAAAATTAGTATTAGAATTAAAATGTCATTCCGATTCCTCTACTTTCATTTTGAACCTTCTATACTTGCAATAAGTTCAGCCTCACCATGGGCTTGTAGTAAGTTCAGCTTCACCATGGACGACATGCTGTGCCTTATTCATCCAACATTTTATATTTTCATAATACATTCTTCTCGTGGAGAAATCATTTCTTCAGCAAAACAAAATCATCTTTATTAAATCGTCTAAAAGGTGTTCCAGTAATAAAAATTTGAGATTAATGAATTTGTTCTCTTTGTAATTTTAAATTCGAACCCTGTAGTTGCTAATATGATGACCACTAGAGTTTTACATAATCGTTAACTTTATTAGGACTCATGAAATTAATCGAGGTGCGCGCAAGTTAACCCGGACACCCATGTTAACAAAAAAAATAAAATAAATTCACCTTCATTATAAGGATTCTTTGTGAGTTGGACTAAAATTAAAAGAAAAAAAAACTTTGAAAAACTGTCGGGTGGAGAAGTAACCAGACTCTAAGAATAAAAAATCAAATGGGGCAAATTGAATTAGACGACTAACCTCGACTTAAAATTAGATGAGATGACCATCGATCCTTATCTTGAAATTACAATCAATTGACCAACTTCATCAGGTCAAATAAAAAACAACAAACCTCAACTTGAAATTAAAATTAGGTTAAATTAGAGGTGCCCAAGGTCAAATCAAAGAAAACCAATCTCAATTTAAAATTAAAACCAAGTCAGATCTAAAATCACCAACCTTATGAGAAATGCTTTTTTTTCTTAGAAAACTTGTTGGAGTTTTCTGAGAGTCAAAAGTAAAAAACAACATTTGTAAGAGTCTTTTGAGAAGGAAGATATCTTTATGCACAAGTTTTTCAAGATTCAAGTGCGGAGAATTTTGCAAGAGTCGGATGCTCACTTGATTTCTTTCGAGGTTTAACTTCCCTATTGACAATTAAAATCTACGTACTACTTTCATCTTAATTTGTTCACACAACTAAGCTCACTAGCCTGCCCAAGCTTGCTTGGGTACAATATTTTCCCAAATGTTTGCGTTGTTGTTGTAATTCAATTTGACTCGCGCGCGCATATATATATATATATATATAATAAAAAAATCTAAAAATAATGCCTTTTCATTAAATTTATCTATTTTTTATTTTTATTTAATCTTTGTGTGCAAGAAATCTTGAAAATATAAAAAATACAAAAATGGGTGCAGCTGGGGTTACAATTGGACTAATATTTGAATACCATGAATAAAAATAAAATTTAAAAATTTTTAAATCATAATTGACATCTGAATTGAAGAGAAATGGGCTTAAATTGGTTTTATTTGACTAAAATTAAGAGAAATTACGATTCAAGGATCAGTTTGGAACAATTAGCCCGGTTATAATATTAATTAATGGTTTGATTGAAAGAAAAATTTGAAATTTAAAATCAATTTGACTTAAAAATGAAGAATTGGAGGATCAAAATAAGTAAAGCGGAGAATTTAGAGAATTTAGAGGTAGATTTTATTTCGGTCACGGGCTGAATTGAAATATTTAAGAAAAAAGATGGAAATTGACCAAAAATAAGAAATTAAAAGACTAGGAATCAAGGAGAAAAATGCGCTGAAATGGAGGGACTATGATGGAGTTTGGCTAAATTAAATCAGAGATGAAACCTAGTTCTGTTGGGGGGGGAAATGACGTCGTTTCACTCTTAGTGAAATGGTGAGTTTTACTTAAATTAAAGAAGAACAGATTGTTAAGTTTTGAAGGAAACAATGCTGTTTTGTTAATGATCTTTGCAGACTTCTGGGCAAAAAGGTAGAAACGGTTACTTCTCAAGCCAATTAAAGGCTTGATATTGGTCCAAATTGAATCTATTGGTGGCATAAAAATGAAAGAAACGTGTTTTCTAACATGTTAGCTACACTCTTGGTGCAAGAAATTAGAGTTTGACTTCTGGGCCAAAAGGTAGAAATGACTATTTTTCAAGCCAATTAAGGGCTTGATATTGGTCCAAATTGAATATATTGGTGGCATAGAAATGAAAGAAACGTGTTTTCTAACATGTTAGCTACAATCTTGGTGCAAGAAATCAGAGTTTAACTTCCAAGATTCACTACAGATTCTGAGCCAAACATGCCCACTCAATCAGCCTCCCTCCAAGATCAACAACCATCCTTTCCATTTTGATGTAAGATTTAGCTTTTAAAATCTGATCCTATCTCTATGAATCAAGCAAAGATCATGTTCTCTTATATGTTGGCTACAACCATGATACAAGAAATCAGGCTTTCATTCTCAGAATCAGCTATATATTTCATGTCAAACATACCCCCTCAATCAGCCTCACTGCAAGACCAGCAGCTTAGCCTTCCATTTTGATTCAAGATTCAAATTTCAATCTCTGATTTTCTCTTCATAAATCAAGAAAAGAAGGATTGATGGTCAACGTATAAACAAATTTCCAATATAGAATCCTAATAAGGGCAGGGGTTTATTTTCTTTTATAAAAGGATCAATATGCACCTATAAAAAGGGAATCCAACAGAACACAGAAAAAAAAAGAAAAGAAAACTGGAGAAAACACTGAAGAGACGAAACTCGTGAGAAGAAAGGAAAAAAGACAGAGTGGAACAAAATAAGTGAGTGACAAGAAGAGGAGAAGAAAGGACGAAGCAGCATAAGTTTCTTTTACTGCTACAGTTTCTCTTCTAATTCCAGGTCTCTGCAAGTCATCCTTTTTTTAGCAGCTTGTAGAAACCATGACCAAATTACTCTGTATTCTTCTTTATATTTGTTAGATGAATAGTGAAGTGAGATGGTAGTCCCATATCACCACCACCACCATGAATACCATGAATGTTTTGAGTATATTGTAATAATCTTTAAAATCAATGCAAAAACATGATGCACGGGTTTTTGTTTTTGTTTTTTTTACTGTTGATAGCCACATAACTTGTACGGAGAACTTTGAAAATTTAAGATTGTAAGAACTTAAGAACCCCTCACTTACGGTATGCTAAAGTAATTTGAACTTTTGTCACCTTTTATTTCTTTCCTATTAAAAATCTAATGCTGACATCTGCCATATTCAAAAGTAAAAAAGAAAGCAGTTCTCTTACTTTGGTTATATTTATTTTTTAAAAATTATTTTTGATATTAATATATTAAAATGATTTAAAAATACTAAAAAATATTAATTTAAAACAAAATAAATTTTAATTTTTTAAAAAAGAAGATGCATTGGTTGCTGAATTAAGAAAACAAAAGGAGAGTCACGTGGGATGGGTAAGAAAACATAAAAGGTGTTGCTATGATTTGGTTAAGGTTGAAGGATATTTAAAAGTGTATTTGGAGTTTTTATTTAAAAATATATTAAAATAATTTTTTTTTTATTTTTTTAAAAATATTTTTAATATCAGTATGTCAAAAATATATGAAAACATAAAAAATTATTAATTTAAATAAAAATAAATAAATAAATTTAATTTTTTCAAAAATATTTTTAAAATACAAAACCAACATAACCTTATAATTTTTTGTGTTGAAAGTGAGCAAAGAACTGGTTAAAGATTTATAGGATAATAATTTTCTAGGAAGGACTAGGCGGCACCTGAAAAGGTTTTGTTGGCTTTTAAAAAAATGTGTGTCTATATATATATTGAAGTTTTACCTTTACAAACTTTTATTTTTGCGACATGTCAGAAGTTTTTTTAAAAAAGAAAATATACTTTTTTTTAAGGAATCGATGCTACATTTTTATAAATGATCATATTGATATGTCTTTTATTTTTTAAGACTGACCTCAACTTTTTTTACAAGGTGATTTATTTTTAAAATAAATAAATAGAATAATTAGGATAATTAATAGTAATAATAAAAATCAATTTAGAAGAAAAATGTATAACAAAAGCAATAATTTATTAGAAAAGATGTTGGGACTGTTAGGTTGTTGAAATTGTCAAACTTCATTCAGTTAATAATCCCTATTAATTAGGACATGTAAGTTGAGTCTAATTGTTTTCCTTAATTATTTACCACATAAAACATGGATTGTTTTGTTTCTATCTTATCTCTATGTAGGGCTTATATATGCTTTGAATTCAATAAAAGAGTTAATCAGATAATTGCAGCGAGTTGCTTTGTGCTTAGAATTTCCAACAATCTGGTATCAGAGCAAGGCACATGATCTGATTTTGAGAGAAAAAAAACTCCAGTTTCTTAAGAAGAGTGTACGGCAATAAAGGTCAGATAAGTAAAGAGTGGATCACCACATGGCAGCTGAAAATACCTTTGTTCAACCTGCAATTACTAAGTTTGATGGTCATTACAATCAGTGGTCCATGCTTATGGAAAATTTTCTTCACTCAAAAGAGTATTGGAGTTTGGTGGAGAATGGCATTTTTGCCACAGTATAAGGAGTAGAGCTTACTGAAGCACAACGACAATCCGTTACAGGCCAGAAGCTGAAAGAAAGTTATGAATTATTGTTTCAAGCCATTGATCGAACTGTTATGGAGACAATTCTTAATAGAGATAATGCTAAGCACATTTGGGACTCCATAAAGCAGAAGTACCAGGGGTCTACAAGAGTTAAAAGAGCACAGCTTCAAGCTCTTCGAAAGAGTTTGAAGTTCTACAAATGAAAGAAGGTGAGAGTGTTGATGCATACTTCGTTTGAACACTCATCATAGCCAACAAGATGAAGATTCATGGTGAAAACATACAGCAAGTAGTGATCATTGAAAAGATTTTGAGATCAATAACCTTATGGTTCGACTATGTTGTGTGTTTAGTTGAAGAGTCTAATAACTTAGACATTTTAACCATTGATGAGTTACAGAGTAGCTTGTTGGTACACGAGTAGAGGATGAATGGGCACCAAAGAGATGAGTAGGCATTAAAGGAGACCTATGATAATAGATTTGGTGAACGAAGTGGTAGTCAAAGGCGTGGAGCTTTTTATGGAAGAGGCAGAGGAAGAGGCAACCAAGCATTTAACAAAGCTATAATAGTGTTATAAATGTCATCAATTAAGACATTTTCAATATGAGTTTCCTAAATGGGAGAAAGAAGTGAACTATATTGAGCTAGAGGAGAAGGAAGAAATGTTGTTGATGTCATATGTTGAGCATAATCAATCAATGAGAGAAGATGTCTGGTTCTTGACTCAGGGTGCAACAATCATATATGTGCAAATAAGCAGTGGTTCTCGGATCTTGATGAGGAATTTCAACAATATGTAAAGCTAGGGAATGATTCCAAAATGATTGTGTTGGGAAAAGGTACTATAAGGTTGCAAATTGTTAGAGGTACTCAGGTAATCACAGATGTTTTCTATATACCTGAGTTGAGAAATAATTTATTAAGTATTGGACAAATGCAAAAATAAGGGGTAGTTATTTTAATCCAACATTGAGTTTGTAGACTCTATAATCCCAAGAGAGAGCTTATTGTGCAAACAATTATGTTTGCAAACAGGATGTTCATGTTGCTTGCAAGAGTTTCATGGAAAACTTCTAATTGTTTCCAAACAACTTTTGAAGACAACACTCACCTTTGGCACTACAGATATGGACACCTAAGCTATAAGGGTAAAAAATATTACAGTATAAACAAATGGTCAGAGGGTTACCACAGTTGAAGGCACCATCCAAAGTATGCACCGATTACATCGTGGGAAAGCAACATAGGGAGACAATTCCAAAGAGAAGTTTATGGAGATCATCTCAAAGACTGCAGCTGATTCATGCTGATATCTGCGGTCCCATCAAACCTATCTCTAATAGTAAGAAGAGCTATTTCATAAGTTTTATTAATGATTACAACAGTAAAGTGTGGATATACTTTCTTGCTGAGAAATCTCAAGCTTTTACTGTCTTTAAGAATTATAAAAAACTTGTTGAGAAAGAAGCAGGAACCTATATCTGTTGTCTGCGCACAAATAGAGGTGGATAGTTCACATCTCTTGAGTTCAATGCTTTTTGCAAAGATCATGGTATTAGCAGGCAACTCACTACAACCTACACTCCCCAATAAAATGGAGTGGCTGAGCGCAAGAACAAGACAATCCTGAACATGGTCAGAAGCATGTTATCGGAGAAGCAAGTTCCAAAGAACTTAGAGCCAGAAGTAATAAACTGGACAACACATGTGCTTAATAGAAGTCCTACATTGGCACTAAAAGATATGACTCCTGAAGAGGCTTGGAGTGGTGTTAAACCCAATGTTAATTGTTTTCGGGTTTTTGGATGCATTAGACATGTTCATGTGCTAGATAGTACGAGAAAGAAGCTGGATGATAATAGTTTTTAGTGTGTGCTGCTAGGGATGAGTGAAAAGTCTAAAGCATATAAACTATATGATCCAACATCTGAAAAGATAGTGATAAGCAAAGATGTGGTCTTTGAAGAAAATGAGTGTTGAAATTGACAGGGGAATAATGAAGAAACAAAACTTGATATCCTTGAGTGGGAAGATAACAATAAAGAAGGAAGTGAACATGATCAAAATGAAAAAGATCAAAATAAAAAAGAAGAAGAAGCAGAAGTTAGCTTACCTTCATGTAATTCATTTGGAGAAAATTCATGATCACTTGTAGAAAGCCCACCAGAAAAGAGGAGCAGAAGAGTACCAGAAGAGAGGTGCAGACCATTTACAGAAAGATTACTAGTAGGGAGGAGCATAGAAAGTACACCAGAAACATCTACAGAAAGATCATCAGAAGAGAGGCACAAACCATTTGCAGAAAGCTCACCAGAAAGGAGGAGCAGAAGAGTACCATTCTGGATGGAAGATTATGTGAGCGGGGGAGAACTTTCAGAAGAAGAAGCTAAACAAAATTTGCTTCTATATACCTCAATCACAGGCCCGATTACTTTTGAAGAAGCCCTTCAGAGTTCCAAATGGAGAGTTACAATGAACATGGAAATAGAAGCAATATAAAGAAATGAGACTTAGGAGCTGACATATTTGCCTAAAAGAATGAAGAAGATTGGAGTAAAGTGGGTTTTCAAAACTAAACTCAACGAAAATGACGAGGTTGACAAATGTAAAACTAGGCTGGTGGCGAAAGGGTATGCACAACAACATGACATAGATTATACTAAAGTATTTACACCTGTGGCTAGATGGGATACAATTCGAATGGTGATTGCTTTAGCAGCTCGAAATGGCTGGAGTGTGTATCAGCTATCATCTTGATGTCAAAAACGCTTTTCTATTTGGAGAGTTAAATGAAGCAGTGTTTGTCGGGCAACCACGGGGTTATGAGAAGAAAGGTGAAGAGCACAAGGTGTACAGATTAAAGAAGGCATTATATGGCCTTAAACAAGCCCTTTGTGCATGATATAGCCGGATTGAAACATACTTTGTCAAAGAAAGATTTGAGAGGTATAGCTGTGAACACACCTTATTCATAAAAACAGGAAATAGAGGTACAATTTTGATTGTTAGCTTATATGTTGATGATTTAATTTTTACTGGTAATAGTGAAAGTTTGTTTGTTAAATTCAAGAATTCTATGAAACTTGAATTTGATAAGACTGATTTGGGAAAGGTAAAATATTTTCATGGTGTGGAGGTTCTAAAAAATTCTAAAGGCATTTATATTAGTAAAAAACAAATATGTAAAAAAAGTTTTGGAGAGATTTAGGATGGAAAAGAGTAATAACGTGAAGAATCTCATTCTTCCTGATGTTCAATTAATGAAGGATGAAGAAGGAGTCAAAGTAAATGCTACCGTGTATCAACAATTGGTTGGAAGTCTTATTTATTTAACTGCAACAAGCCCAGATTTGATGTATATGGTGTGTCTCATTAGTAGATTCATGGCAAGTCCAACTGAGTTGCACTTGTAAGCTTTAAAAAAGGTGTTGAGATGCTTGAAAGGTATTATGGATTTGAGAATTTTTTATCAAGGAGGGTAATAAAGAGTTGATGGCATATATAGACAATGATTGGATGACAGGAAAAATACTTCTAGTTATGTGTTTCTATTCAGTAAAGGAGTTGTGTCTTGGTCCTCCAAAAAATAGCCGGTTGTTACTTTGTCCACTACTGAAGCAGAGTTTGTAGCAACTACGTCTTGTACATGTCAAGGAGTATGGATGAGGAGAGTATTGGAAAAGCTTGGAAATTAATTCTCAAAGCAAGTGCACCACCGTGTTATGTGGCAACAATTCTACAATTAAGCTATCAAAGAATCCAGTTATGCACGGGCACAACAAACATATTGACGTAAGGTTTCATTTCTTGCGTGATTTGACTAGAGATGGAGTTGTTGAGCTGAGGCATTGTGACACACAAGAATAAATTACAGATATTATGACAACCACTCAAGCTGGATGTATTTTGAAAGTTGCATAAGTTATTGCGAGGTACCAGGAGTAAACTGAAAGTATTACTACATTCAGCTTAGGGGAGGCATTATTGGAATTGTTAGGTTGTTGAAATTGTCAAACTTCATTCAGTTAATAATCCCTATTAATTGGGACACGTAGGTTGAGTCTAACTGTTTTCCTTAATTATTTATAACGTAAAACGTGGATTGTTTTGTTTCTGTCTTATCTTTATGTAAGGCTTATATAAGCCAACAATATGCTTTGAATTCAGTAAGAGAGTTAATCAGATAATTGTAGTGAGTTGCTTTGTGCTTAGAATTTCCAACACTCTGGTATTTGAGCAAGGCACATGATCTGATTGTGAGAGAAAAGAAACTGCAATTTCTTAAGAAGAGTGTACAATAACAAAGATCAGACAAGCAAAAAGTGAATCACCATACACTACAAGATTTAACAGTTTTACCGACGGAATTTTTCTGTCGGTGTAAGACACATATTCCGTCGGTAATTAATTTACCGACGAAATCACTAACGGAAATGCTCTGTCGGTGAATCTTTCCTCGATAATTTTTTGTCCGTCGGCAAATCCGTCGGTAATAAAAAAATAAAATTATCCGCTTCATTTCGTCGGTATATCTCTTGGTAATAATATTTTTTTATTATCAACAGATATTACCGACGGATATTCCATCGGTAATGCCGTCAGTAATTATTTAGAAACATTTAAAAAAATTCATTTCATAAAATTATAAATAATTAAATTAACATAAATCAACACTGTATAATATATACTCAAAATGCTTGGAAAAAAGAATAAGAAAATCAACTCGAACAAATGTGCAACAAATAAATAAAACGAAAAAATAAATTCAACTAAAAAAATTCATATAAAAAAATAAAGTTGCAATTGCTAAAAATTTAAAAATCCTATAAATAAATCAACTAAAAATTGATCTCATATGAAAAAAAAAAAAAATCTCACAACAACATTTATACAATTATTAAGAAAAAAACAATTAAAAATAAAATAAAAAACAAATATAGTGAAAAAATCATGAAGAAAGAAGAAAAATCTTACCTTAATGTAGTTGCAAGTGAAGCTAAGGAGAATTTTTTTTTTGTAAAGCATATTAATTAAAAAAAAACTAAGAGGATAAAAGAAGAAAGAAAAAGAAGACATACCCGAGCATGGAGGAAAAGAGAAGGAGATGAGGAGAGAAAAGAAGAGAAAGAAATAGATATTGATGTTTTTTACATATATTGAAGAAGAAGAAGAAGAAAAAAAAAATGAGTCTGTCTCTTGTAAAATAAGGGGATTGAGGCTTTTTATTGGGGTGCGTTAGTGACGGATTTACTGACGGATAATTGAATATTAATATTTTTTAATTATTCCGTCAGTAATATTTAATTTAAATTTTCAATTTCGTAAAAAGTTTTCAGAAACCGCCAATAATTACCGATGATTTTTTAATCCGTCAGTGATTCCATCTGTAATATTTAAATGAAAATTTTAAATCAATTGAATTTTTTCAGAAAACCGCCAAATAACACCGACGACTTTTTAATCCGTCGTTGATTTTATCCATAAAGAACAACAATTAATAGTGCAATTGGAAAGTGAACAATTCTGGAGCTCTCTGAAAAATACCGACGGATTTTGTCCGTCGGTGATTCCCTTTGTAATTGACATGATGAACAGTGCAAACAAGTTTACCAACGGATTTACCGACAGAATAAATTATGTCGGTCATTCCGTTGGTAAATCCTGACACGTCATTATTTTTTTTTTGCTTTGTTTTAATTTTTTTTTCCCATTGTAATTCCCTTGGTATATGCCGAGGAAATAGTTCCGTCGGTAAAATCCCTCGGAAATTTACCGACGGAAATATTCTCTCGGTATTTTCGTTTGTATTTATAGATTTTCTGGTAGTGATATGGCAGCTGAAAATACCTTTGTTCAACGTGCAATTCCTAAGTTTGATGGCCATTACATCATTGATACATGCTTATGGATAATAATAAATAGAATATTTATGAAGTCATAACTCTTTTTAAGAATATTTTTTTCATGTTGTTTGAGATTGCAACTCATCAATTATAGAAGGCCCTTTTGATTATAAAAAACTTGTAAAATCATAAAATGCAGGTTATTGTTCAAAGATATAAAAGAAAGGATTCATCCGCTCATTTCAAATTCAAATTGTTTGGATCAATAAATATTAATTCAAATTGGCATAGATTACAGATAACTATTTTTCATGAATACGACTTTTAAATCAACTACATACCATTATTCATAATTTTAAAGCAAGATATGATATGCGAGGTAATGATGGGTTTGTAAAAGCGAGTAAGATATGATATGAAGTGAAGCTCGTGCCACAATTTTCGGAAAAGAATAGTTGTTGTGATATCTGCAATTGATATCAAAAACAGACCAACGATTATTTTTACAGAATCACGAAACTTCCAATCATTGTCCAGGTCATCTTTTTGATAGTTTACTCCAAAGTCTGAACAGTGGATACATAGTACAGTGGTTTGTCTAACTATGATACTGTCTAATTCTGCACAGAAAGCTTTTATTTGGTAATGGTGGTTTGGAACTTCCGACAAATCAGGTAATTTTTATTTCCAAACCAACGCAACTGCAG
>Ga0325411_1004407_pt1 | contig 15797 bp, 9 predicted proteins | sample PopdelMetagenome_13_FD_206181 | JGI IMG/M metagenome (GOLD analysis project Ga0325411, IMG submission 206181) | Populus deltoides microbial communities from Bellville, Georgia, United States - Xylem-PdIQD-R4 | ecosystem: Host-associated > Plants > Phyllosphere > Stem > Wood/Secondary xylem... | reverse complement strand
TATTTCTCTCTTGCTCTGTGTCTTTTTTCTTTCATGTCTCTCAATTTCTTCTCTCATCTTCTATCTTCTTCAGTTCCTAACTCCTCTCTTAGTTTCTAGATTTGTCTACAGGTATGAAAATGAAAGAAGAAAGGACTAATTAAAAACGTTCCAAATCTAGATTAAAAAGAAAAATCAGATATTTTATTCAATTTTTTCAATTTTTTTTAAATAAGGGGCGTCTTTATATAGAATCCTAAGATTCATTGTGAAATCATTATATACTTATAGTTCAAGGTGGCTCTTAGTCATTGGGGGGGGGGGGGGATGTTCAAGTGGTTAAGGATATGTTTGGAGAGGAGGTTGTATCATTTGTCACACTTTTGGTTAGTTTCTGTCATTTTTCAGTACCTTATGAGGTGTTGCCATAATGCACCCAAAAGAGCAGGAACATGGTTTATGCAGTACAGTTTAGTGAGGAATAATTGCATAGTTTATATTGGAAAATTGAATAGGATAAACTCCAATTTCTTTTTCTCGAGTGTACATAATTGCATCTTAACTGTTAAAAGTTCTATTGCTCTTTTCCTGGCCTGTTCTAGAGAAAAAAAGATGTTAAAGATTTAAGTATTGTGTCATAAACATTTTCAAATAATCAATTTTAGTTTCCTTGCATTTCCTGATGTGTACCTGCTATCCTGATTAGTCATTGAGAAGCATCATTAAACTGCATCTCTATATTAGCTGAAGAAAATATGAACCTGTTGTTGATGCCTCTAGATGATGTGGAACTCATTTTTGTTAAATGCCTACATTTAGTAATCATTTTGTAAATTTATTTGGCCATCATTTTTTAACAGCTGCTGGTGCTGGAAGGGCAACTTCAGAAAATTCTTACATGGAATTTGAAGCCAAATCTGCTAGAGATGGTGCATGGTGAGAATTTAATGCTTTTGCAATTGACAATTCAAGTGGTTGAGATTTTAATGCTTCTTCATGTTCTATTTGATACTTAATATTTTCCTTCCTTGGTTGAGGGATTGCTTGATTCACTTCAATTTTGCTTTGCCAGGTATGATGTAGGAACCTTCCTATCCCATAGATATTTGGACAAGGGGGATCCGGTAACATATGAACTCATTTTTCCTGCATATAGTAATGCAATGATTAACATGAACCAACTCTGGATATATTTTTGTTGTCTGCTGAGACTTGTGTTATTGTCGTTGCTTTTTTTTTTTTCCATCCATACATCCATTGCATCTTTTAATCATCAACTGGATAACTTATTTTCCATTTTCATTCTCTCAATAAAATTCTGTAAGATGGTCTCGAGAGAAGTATACGTGAATCAATCTGTATTCCATTACTAAATTGTTAATTGTGTTAAAAGATTTGATTTCATGGTGTAGACACTAAGTTTCAACCTTGTCACTAGGGCTGAGAAGGAATAATCACATTTAATTTTTTGCCAAAGCTAATATTTGGCTTGATGGCCCATGAATATCTATGCTAGGATTGCTTTGAATCTTTCTTATGATCCTATACCCTAAGAGAATTCAATAACTGCCGTCAACTTTGTTAAATATTTTATCAAATTTGAGTTTTCTTAGCTGTTTGCTACATGGGAACAATTGTGCCCTTTCTTTTGGTTACTTTGCCAATCTTCTTTCACTAATCTCACGCTCTTCTGTTTCTGGCCATTTCAGGAAGTATTGGTTCGGTTTGCTGGTTTTGGACCGGATGAAGATGAGTGGCTTAATGTTTGCAGGCAGGTCAGGCAGCGGTCTCTCCCTTGTGAAGCATCTGAATGTGTTGCAGTTCTTCCTGGAGATCTCATACTATGTTTTCAAGTGGGAACATCTACTTATGAATGAAAACAAATGATCAATTAAGCCAATTTTTGGTGAAACTATCAGGAACATCTTTCTTAAATGCTCTTAAATTTTCAGGAAGGCAAAGATCAGGCTCTGTATTTTGATGCTCATGTTCTTGATGCCCAAAGACGAAGGCATGATGTAAGAGGTTGCCGTTGTAGGTTTTTGGTGCGTTATGATCATGACCAATCAGAGGTATATTTACACTTCTTTCTTTTCAATCTTGAAATTCATTTTTCCTGTTTCTGATGTACAATGCACCTTGGAATCTATGATGTTTATAGTGTCCTCAATCATGTGTTCCTCAGGAAATTGTGCCACTGAGGAAGATTTGTCGTAGGCCTGAAACTGATTATAGGTTGCTACAACTTCATGCTGCAAATGACTCAGCAGCTAATGACCAGAAGGAAACTAGCGTAGATCCCTCCACAGCCAGTGCCCAAAGGGTTGCTGCTTCTGCCTTGGAAACAACACAGCAGCAACAACATAACTCAGATGTAGCCATGGCGGTTCTGGCTTCACAAGCCAATGTTTCTCAACCTGTCAAAACATTGTAGAGGGGACATTCGCCTGTAATGATACAGTAGAGGTTATTGCTGTCCATGTACAAGAATAGCAACCAAATATTAGGAATGTCTCCAGTTTGATTCTCCTTGGGCACCTAGGCGTAGATCAGGATTCAAGAAACTCGGACCTTCATTAACAAGTCTTTTATCTTTTTCTCCAAGTATACTGGTGAGTTAATTTGCCTTGGTCATGTTCTTGGTGGGTGCATTTTCTGTTGGATTCTTGTAACATCTCGGTAGCTAAGAACACACGGAACATGGCATGGCATTCGAGTATTGGTATTATCTTGTTCTTTGAGTGCTGCTGTTCTCAAACTCTGTTGTTGTTGAAATTTCTTCAGGATAAGAATGAGTTAGCCGCTGTTATAATTCCAGAACAAGCTTTGTCCATATTGAATATGAAAATATTATGATTATCAAACCATGGAATTAGTTTAAACAATGGATTGCAGGGTTTAACCAAATAATCGACCATCAATTCTATACCGTACATGAATCACAAGTAATTAAGACGTTGCTTTAAATACTAATTCCTGAACCTAGTTTTTAACCTACAAAATAGAAAAAAAAAAATAATTTGATCTAAAATCACCCTTAAACTGGAAAATCATGCATCAGCACATTTAATTCTCAGCCCATCTCGAACAAGAAAACAAGTATCTGAGTTCTACAGAAGACTTTTAATAAATAATTAGAAAAAAATCCCATCTGGGAACATGTTATCATTTGATGGTTTTTTTCCTTTTTATAAAAAAAATCTGAAATAGAAATATCGGACTTAATATACTTTGACTATGCCATGAAACCCTTTGTCATATTTTATTGAGGCAATAACAAGAAGGTGTCTGTCTATATTTTTATCTAGTTGATTGCCCGTATGATGATGCCGTGGGCGGGCTGGTTAACGAATGTGCAGTGAGTTCCTTTAGCTCAATACTAGTTAAATGCCCCGCGCGATGCCGCGGGTCAATTATTTTTTGCATTTTAAAAAAATCAAGATGTAAAAGTGTTAGGTTTTTTGCAAAGTTATACCCAAGAGTTTTAGGTTTGGTTGAAACGCTTGACCCAAAAATAATATTTATAATATTAATAATAACATTAAACTTGGGTTAACCCTTAGCATAAAAGTGTCTGGACTGCAATACCAGATCCAATAGCATTGGACGTGGGTCTGGCTGTAAGGTCATGTCATAAAAGTGTGATAATTAAATAGATTAGTTAAAAAGAAAAAAACAAAGAAAAAAACCAACAGGAAGAAAAAAACTAATGAAGAAAAAGAAAAAATATATGAATTAACTTGGTTAACCTTTCAAATCAGGTTAACCCGTCATACCTTGAATTCGCATCATGAAAGTTTGATAATTAAAAAGAAAGAAACACATTAATGAGTTAACCCAGAATTAACTGGGCTAACTTGTCAAACCAGGTTAGCATGTCAAATCCGGAATTCGTGTCATGAAAGTTTGATAACTAAATAGAAAAAAATTTAACATTAACAATTTAAATTAAACAAAAAAATTAATTAAAAAACAAAAGGCATCAGCTTTTTCACTGTGGACTGCACTGTGCAGTCCACAATCAAAGGCATAAAAACAACAAAAAAAAACAAAAAGAAAAACTAAAGGCATCAGTCGAGAACTACTTAGAAAAAAATTTAATATTAATAAACTAAATTAATTAAAAAGAAAAAATAAAAGAAAAAAAACCTCTAAGAAGAAAAAAACTAAATAGAAAGAAATTTAACATTAACAAACTAAACTAAACGAAAAAAATTAAAAAGAAAAAAAAGCAAAAAACAATTACAGGTTAACTCGTCAAATTAGGTTAACCCATTAAACCCGGGATTCGTGTCATGAATGTCTGGTAACTAAATGAAAAAAAGTGAAAATTAACAAACTGAACCAAACAAAAAAAAATTAATTAAAAAGGAAAAAAATCCGGGTTAACTCGTCAAACCATGTTAACCCGTTAAATCCAAGATCTGTGTCATGAAAGTCTGATAACTAAATAAAAAAAAATTTAACATTAACAAACTAAATTAAACAAAAACAATTTATGAAAATAAAAAAACAAAAAAAATTGACAGTCAACCCATAATTAACTGGGTTCACCTGTGAAACCAGGTTAACCCGTGAAATCGGGATATGTGTCATGAAAGTTTGATAACTAAATAGAAAAAAAAAATTAGCATTAACAAAGAAAAAAATTAATTAAAAAGCAAAAAAAAAATTTCTGGGTTAACCTGTTAAACCAGGTTAACCCGTTAAATCAGGAAAACGTGACATGAAAGTCTCATAACTAAATAAAAAAAATTTAATATTAATAAACTAAATTAAATTAAACAAAAAATTTTGTTAAAAGAAAAAAACAAAGAAAGAAGCAAAAAAATAGTCCCGAAAGGCATAAAAAAAGCTAAAAAAAATGAGACAACTTAAAAAAAACCTAAAGCATCAGTGTTTTACTGTGGATTGCACTATGCAGTCCACAATAAAACACTGATCCCTTTTAGTATATGTTACAATTAATTAAAAAGAAAAAAAGCAAAAAAAAATTTCAGGTTAACTCATCAAACCCGGGATCCGTGTCATGAAAATGTGATAACTAAATAAAAAAATTAACATTAACAAAATAAATTAAGCAAAAAAAATTCATTAAAAAAACACAGAAAAAAGCAAAAAACAAAAACTCATAAATGCTAGAAAACAAAAAAAAACAAAAAAACAAAAAAAACAAAGAAAAAACAAAAGAACAAAAAAAAAAAGAAGAAGACAGCTTAACGTTTCACTATGGACTTGCACAGTAAAACACTGAGCAATTTTAGTTTATTGTCAATTAACAAACTAAACTAAACGAAAAAAATTAATTAAAAAGAAAAAAAAATTTGGGTTAACTCGCCACACCAGGTTAACTCATTAAACCCGAGATTCGTGTCATGAAAGTTTGATATCTAAATAAAAAAAATTAACATTAACAAACTAAATTAAATAAAAAAATTATTAAAAGAAAAAAAATGACGGCCCGTGAAACCTGAAATATGTGTCATGAAAGTCTAATAACTAAATAGAAAGAAATTTAACATTAACAAACTAAAGTAAACAAAAAAAATTAATTAAAAAAAAGCAAAAAAAAAAATTCTGGGTTAACTCGTCAAACCATGTTAACCTGTTAAACCCGGGATCCGTGTCATGAAAATCTGATAACTGAATAAAAAAAATTTAACATTAACAAAAAAAATTATTAAAACAAAAAAAAACAAAAAAAACCCTAAAAGTGTAAAAAAAACAAAAAAAAAACCGTCATGGAAGTCTAATAACTAAATAGAAAGAAATTTAACATTAACAAACTAAAGTAAACGAAAAAAATTAATTAAAAAGAAAAAAAAGCAAAAAAAAATTTCTAGGTTAACTCGTCAAATCATATTAACCTGTTAAACCCGGAATCCGTGTCATGAAAGTCTGATAACTGAATAAAAAAAATTTAACATTAATAAAATAAAAAAATTATTAAAAGAAAAAAAGCAAAAACAAAAACCCTAAAAATGTGAAAAAAATGAAAAAAAAAAAACCAGCTCATCTTTTTATAAATAGAAAGAAATCTAACATTAATAAACTAAAGTAAACGTAAAAAATTAATTAAAAAGAAAAAAATCTAGGTTAACTCGTCAAATAAAAAAAATTCTAGGTTAACTCGTCAAACCATGTTAACCTATTAAACCCGGAATCCGTGTTATGAAAGTCTGATAACTAAATAAAAAAAATTTAACATTAAAAAAAAAAACCTAAAAGTGTAAAAAAAAAAAGGGCTCATCTTTTACTGTGGACTGCACTGTGCAGTCCATAGTAAAAAACTGAGCTCTTTTAGTTATATCTTAATGCAAAGTGTTAGGATAAGAAATTTTCATTCTATGAAACTAAAGGGAATGGTATAAATTTCATTTCACACGAATATCTGTGAAAAAAATTTAGAAGAGAAAAAGATTGCAATGCCTAGAGTGATAGCTCTAATATTGTATTTATATAGTTTTTTTGTCTAGTAAACAACCACTAATCCCCTGTTAAAATAAGAGACATAACTTATTATTTATATGAAAATCTGAAAAGTCCTACATATTAACAAAATATCAATTTTTTCCCTGGATAATATCCATATATATATATATGTGTGTGTGTGTGTGTGTGTGATTTTTCAGATAGAATATAATTATTTTGTTAATCTATAGAATTTTTCAGATTTTTATATATATTAATTTAAGACAATTTTAGAAATTAACTCAATCAAATCTTTACTTGATTTTTCTAGATCTAGAAATATAATCACTGTTTTAATTATATTCTAGTCCTTAAGTTCTAAAATATATCTTTAATCAGGTCATACTTAATTAAATCATCCTAGTTTAATTCCTGACTAATGATTTTTCATGTGTGTGATTTATTAGGTTTCTAATATGTTAGCTCAAATATAAATTCTAATTATAATTAAATAAATCAAACAATTTATTTATTATTAATTCAATAAATAATTAATTTATATTTGAAGATCATGTGCATCATCTAGCAATGTGTCATGATCCCCTAAATATTAGAAAAGTTATTAGTGATTTGACTTAACATTTCAATTACCGATTTCTCAGTGTAATTAATATTTTTTCATTAATAATGTTTCGATTTAACATTAAAGCATGAAGTATGTCTGTCATGTTAAATTATGTTTATTCTCTACATAATAGTCATTGATCGCTTGAATAAGATTTGAACTCTTTTCAAATCTCATTGCACCTTAACTAAGGATTTCTCAGTCAATACTATTTGAGAATAAATACAATATTTTTTCTAATTCACCTAGGGTGATGAATCATTTCTTGATCACTCAAGTACCTTCATATAGTTCATGTTATACTGAATGTCTGTCCTTTTGTTACCTCAATTAAGATAACATGTAAAAGGATCAAAACATAACATTTTCTATATAAGATGAGTTAGGGATCTCAAGTCTAATGATTACTTACACAACCGTCATGTGAGTTTTTCCATAAATATAAGTGATCTCTCCATATGAAATTCTCATGCAGGTTAGTTTAGTGTACATGTCTTATGATAAGTACCTACATATTAGTTCTAGGTATTCCTTATACCTCGGCTTATGAGAACAACTGTTTTTTTTCATAAAAAAAAGAACATAATATGTACTAATCTTTACAGCTCTAATAAATATCTAGTATTTAAGAGAGCATCGACTAAGAATATTTTAGGACCAATGCATGCAATATGAATCTCATAATTATAACAAATTTATAATTTTCTTTTAAGTTGTCTCTTCATTTTCGTAGCCATGTGAACCATGTTCTTTAGCTCCACATAGTGTTGCTCAACAACATTGGCAATGTCCCAATGCAACCCATTAAGCAATCTAGCCATGGTGGCTTCTCTATCCTCAACAACATTGGCTTGAATCATTGCTATCTCTATCTCTTTGTGATATTCATCTACTGACTTAGAACCTTGATTCAGACCTTGTAGCTTCAGATATAAGTCTCTATAATAGTGGTTTGACATAAATAATCTTCTCCCAAATACGAATGGGTCGTTCCTCATTCCTCCTCCTATTGATTACAATTTGATCCCACCAAATCAATGCATACTCCGTAAACTCAATAACCACCAATTTCACCTTTTTTTGTTTGGAATAACTATGGTAATCAAAAATTCAATTTACCTTTTTCTCTTACTCTAAATAAGTATCGGGATCATTTTTACCTTGTAAGTTAAGAATTTTAAGTTCAATGGAGTCCAAATCCCTGTCCACATCTTCATAATTCCCCGTGCCATGAAAATTCACATTCCTTCTAGCCCTATTTGTTCTAGAATTGATTCCTTGGTTAACACATGCAATATCAAAGTCATTTTCACCCATATTTGTATTTTTGTCAACAAACTCTTGAAAATCAAATCTGGTAATTTACACGGCCCTTTAGATTGCATTTCCTCAGCGATCAGCCTTATTATTTTATTACTTTATTGAATTCACCTCATCTTTTAGATCTTTTTACGTCCTAGACAAGAGCTCGAGTTGTTGGCTTAAGGCTCGCAATTAGAAAACAATGTCAACGTTTTGTGTTATTGTCTTTCATACTTTCTTTGAATATGCAAAATTTGGTTAGTAACATAAAATATATCCTCGCAACTCTTGTGTTTCATAAAAAAATCAAGGCTTTTCACTCTAATAAGCTCGCTACGTCTTTTACCTCACAACTTGCTTTCGTTTGGTTCTTTAGGAACTGAAATCAACAAATCAAAGTCAATAGCCTTTGCAGCGCAATCCAATTATAATTTTCAGACTCAAGAATCAATAAATATATTGAAAACAAAGCAAAACAAAACTATAATTATAATTTCACGAGTAACAATGCAAATTTGTACAAATTATGGACGAAATGAAGACACGAAATAAAAAAGAAGTGAAAATTAATGAGAACAATTACTTGACTCCTAAATAACCCAATTATAATAGAAACAAAAAGATTTGGATGAAAACAAATAGTAAGGATCACGTTTTAGATCTTGACACAAATCTAACCAATTACGCAATTTTTATGTACCAAATTTGAAACCCAGATCAAACGGTATTGGAATGAAATCAAATTCAATATTTATTATGATGATACCAAAAAAAAAAACAAATCTCAGTTTATAGGTCATTATCTTATGTCAAGGTACTCAAACCTTTTGTATGATCACTTTGCGACAGAATTGAACCTCAAATCAAAACCTCAAGTAAAAAATATCAAAATAAGACCAAATTTAATATATGGTGCAATATCACCTCTATTAGATAGAATATGAAGTTTCAATTTATTCTAAGGTGGTTTGCTTATGGTTGACTAAGAGTTGTGTTTCTACAGTAGAATTGAATCTCAAATTAAAACCTCAAGTAAACGATATCAAACTAAGCCCAAATTTAATATATGGTGTGATATTACCCCCAGTAGATGGAATATAAAGTTTCAACTGGTTCTGAGGTGTTTTGCTTAGGGTTCACTAAGAGTTTTTTTTCTACGGCAGAATTGAATTTCAAATTAAAACCTCAAGCAAACGATATCAAAATAAGCCCAAATTTAATGTATGGTGCAATATTACCCCCATTAGATAGAATATAAAGTTTCAATTGGTTAAATCTTACCCCTAGTAGATAGAATATAAAGTTTCAATTGGTTCTGAAGTGGTTTGCGTAGGATTCACTAAGAGTAGTGTTTCTGCGGTAAAATTGAATCAACCTTAAAATTTCATCTAATCTCTTGCTACTCATATGATTAGAGATAGTAACAAGATGAAATATAACCTTTTATTTTTTTTTTGTTTAGATGCTACAAACACAAAGAACAAGAAGATGAACGATGAAAAAAATGAAAAAAATTTAAAAGGAACACTAAGGAAATGAAAAAAACAGAAAGATATGACCTTGATTCGGAGCTTAACTCTGATACTAACTGATGCGAACCTCATGATCACGTGTCACACAAATCACAATCAAGATTTAGATCTTATCCTAAAAAGCTAAAATAGATATGATAGAAGTGTGATATAATAAAAACTTGTCTCAAGGCACCAATACTATTGGAATAAAGTAGAATGATGCCACTAAGCCAAGTAATCTTTGATAAGTCAAATTTAGTTCATTGAAGAACTGAAGTATGTAAGAATCTCTCTCACGCATTAAAACTAAAAAAATCACAAGTATTATTCATCAATGGCTGTTGAAATTTAGGTTACATTAGTTTAAATAGTTCTTAAAAAATTAACCCTTATGGATTTACCCTAGTTGACTGATTTGATTCACTTACAAAACTAACCCAAAAATCTTAAACTAAAAAGCCCATAACCTGATCCACATAAACTTTGGATTCTAGCCGAAAACAAAGTAGTAATCAAACTCAAACAAGCCTTGGGTTGTACCTAATAAAATAAAATAAAACCCATAATATTAAAGTCATGTTCTACCATGAGAAGAAGAGAAGAAAATAAAATATTATATAACTAATCCAAAGCTTATTTATAACCTTCCATCTAGCCTATTAATCCTAGAAACTAAAGGAAAATATAGTTGCTCATGTTGTTTCCAAGTTGTAATAGAATGTTTTTGTTTATTTTGCTGTATTTTATCCTCACCTAACAAGGAAATAAACAAAATAATAAATCTTAATACTTAAAGGACAAATTGACAGCCTTGTTGCCGAAACCTCATGACCTAAATAAGGTTGGATTAGGCCCTCTTGCACATAGATAAGATGTACACTTGAAATCTAACTTGGTTGAAACCTTCAAAACTAATGCATTCAATGCCTTTGTCTTGGATCGAGTCATTAGCCCATTTGGAACATGTAATGGGTCCTTACTAGTGTTTGTGGGTTGATCCATATCAACTTTTATACATTGCCTTTCATATTAGTCATTGTCTTAAAAAACCATTTATATCCGTTGAGTTTTATCCCTTTAGGTGGATCAACCAAGTTCTAAAATTGGTTGGTACATGAAGTCCATAGCTTTAAGTCATTTATTGGAATAAATATCATATATTACTTCCAAGTATTTGATAGGTTCATCAATTATGGGCAACATGTCATTCACAGTATCCATGAGATATCCTTATCTCATTGATGCATGATATGTCCTACCAAATTCATAGAGATTTTATGTTTCTTAAGGTTCAAGCTAAACATTCAGTATTTTAACATTGAGAATATATTTCATCTGGATGTAGTGTTCTAAAAGGTGTAGAGAATCTCATTATTTTTTACATGATTCTTGTAATATTTGGCCAGATATTAATCACCTCGGTTCAATCGTAGTTTCTTAATACTTATTCCAATATGTATTTTAATTTTATTACAATTTATAATGAACCAAGGCATTTTAAATTTAAGTATATACAAATAATTTGTATAATTATTGGATCTATAAAAACATTATTATTATTATTATTATAAAAGAACAACATTTGTCTTTAATAATAAATTTAAATCTATTTAATAATAAATAAAATGGAAACAATATCTTAAAATACTGGAACAAAATAACAATTATAAAGTTTTAGTATCAGCCCATTAGAAAAAACAAAACAACTAGTTTCTACAGCTAATGCAACAACCTTTGCTTCATTACTGAGTTGTAGATTCATTTTGCTTTCAACTAATCTTCTACTTTTCTTTAGTTTCTACATGCAATTGCAAATGTGAAAACCATATTCAGTATCCAATACCCAAGAACTATAATATAAAGTGGTAAGATAGTTTTCAACTATAAACATACCTAAAGTAGAAGCTCCATTAAACTTCTTTGACTTCACGGTTGCAAGGTATTCCTTGCAATTCTTCCTCCAATGTCCTTGCCATAATGATGACAAGTGCCCTTGTCTTTCTTGATGCCTCCAGTAGGTTTTTTTTTTTCGAGACAAGACTCTTATTCTTCTTATCCTTTTTCTTAGACATTCTAAAAGACTAAATTAGAAGAATTAAGCCTTTTTCCTTCTTAAAGGCCCTTTCAACAGTCTTAAGCATATTAAACAATTATGGAAATATAGTATCCAACTTGTTCATGTAATTGTTCATAATAAATTATGATAAGTTTTGGGGTAATGACTGCAAGACCAAGTTAATAGTTAACTCATGGTCCATAACAAAACCCAATTGACTCAATTTCTTAATATAGTCAATCATTTTCAAAACATGGGTGTTCACTAAAGAACCCCTTGTCATCTTGCAGTAGAATAATTCCTTAAAGGTCTCATACCTTTTAGTCCTACTAGCCTCATCAAACAATTTTTTGAGATGCATAATTATATTGTAGGCATCCATATTCTCACGCTGTCTTTGAAGTTTAGGTGATATACTAGCTAACATCACACATGTGGTCTGTTCATCTTCATCAACACGATGCTGATGTTTATTCCTAACTTCTTCTTCAGCATCATCAGCAGGGGTATTTGGAATTGGATTTTCAAGAATATACAACCTCTTTTTGGAAGACATATCATCCACAGTGCACCCTACCTACGGTAAGTTGCATTGTTGATTGATTGTTAATCTAAGTCATGTTTCTATATGTTGATCTCATCTAATATTCAAGACAGATCTTTCTTCATGAGAAAGTCACAACCTTATCAGGTTAAATTCTAATCTTTTTAAGACCTTAATTTTAACATGACATTTATTTTCTATTTTTATTCTTTAATACCTCAGGGCATACTTTACAATGTAATTTTATACCTCTAAATATTAAAGTCTACAACTAAATCCTAATACGCTAAATATTAATTAAATAAATTAATTATTGTGAGATTTTTGGTATTTTGACCAAATTCTAATGGATAATCATAAACTGATTATGATAACCATTTTGTATTTTTAAAATATGATAAAAATATGATTTTTTTTTAGAAAATATACTTGAAAAACCTTTAGAAGTTGGCCGCATGCATGAAAATAAAATATATTTTGTGTTTTTGAAATGAGGAAATGTTTTAATTTTTTTTATTTTGTTTGAAATTTTAGAGAAAACCAGGTATTTTTAATACCGAGTTCATATCTTACAGTGTAAGTTTACAGTCCGATACTAAATGAAATTCTTAAAAAATATATATATTTTTGTGTTTTCTAAATTAAGGGAATTTTGTTTTTCTATTTTTGAATTTTTTTCAAAATCTTTTTGCGAGCTAAAGACTAGAAAACCTTTCACCAATATTTGTTCAATGACAAGTATTAAACCACTCACAATTCTTTTCTTTATGAGACTTTTCCAAATATTTAAAGAGTCACTTATATATCCACAATATACTTTCTTAGTAGATTTAATTGGAATAACAATTAAACTTTTTAGGAGGATTTTGTCAATTCACATTTAACTTTGTTTTTGGATGATTACAAGTGAAACATGGGTGTTAGAAATTGTTTTTGAGAAAGAGTATGTATAGATATTTGCCTTTAGGAGTTCCACACTTATTTTAGCCAAAGGGCTATTTATAGGCTAAGAAATGAAACTAGTTGTTAGACACAATTTTCTGCCTATTAGAGAATCGGTCATATCATTTTAGAATCAGTCATATCTTTTTAGAATTTGATTAGACTATTTTGAAGAGTTTAAGTAGCTTCTAGAAAATTTCCAGAAACAAACTAGTTGTTTTGATAAATGGCTAGACCGTTTTAAGAAACGGTATGACCATTTCCTAAAATAGTGGAACCGTTTTAGCTATTATACAACCAATGTCTTGTTTTTGTGTTTTGGTCTTTTCTTGATTTTCGTTGGTTCTTTTTGGTTTATTTAGGTTGTCCTAAACAAGTCGAATGTTATTTGGCAAAACTCTATTACAAAATCTTTATTGGTGAAGTCGATAACCGTTATATTTACAAGCTCTTTGTTCTTGACTTTTATGAGTCAATTCCTTACTTGTTTGATGATTTTTTATTTGTATTAAACTTGTCTAAATAATTGTAAGGGTGTGTGCAACATATAATATACATATTCATATTTATATAGCATGAAGTGTGTTTTACTTAGCAATTAAAACAAGATTAATGCATATAACACATAAACATGTTTCATGTAACATATTGTCATAGACTTGTTAAATCATTTAAGCATTATAGCATAACATTTAAAAGCTTAATTACATATATCATGATTTATCAATATGGCATACTTATATACATGAACATGTGTATGCATTCATCAAAACTATATCAAATCAATGTTTTACTATTGACATATACCATAGTACTTCAATATTAATGTTTATGTTATCATCAAAATATAAATTTATGCTTTCACCAAAATTATATCAAATCAATGTTTTATTATTGACATATAACATATTATTTAATTAATAACATCAACATTCAATGTTAATGTTATTATCAAAATATAATTAAATCAGCATCGTAGCCATAAGGTTAATATATAATTCTCAATCAATCCAATATTGAAAAATAGAATTGAAAAAATCAATTAAAAAAAAGAAAAAGAAAAAGACTCGTGTCAACCTAAGTTAACCTATCAAACCTGAATATGAGATCAAAATAACCCAATAAAAAGTAAATTAAAACAAATTAATGAAACTCAAATCCCAATCAATTCAATGTTGAATGATGAAATTGAAAAAAAATCAATTAAAAAAAACATAAAAAGTCGAGTCAACTCATCAAACCCTTGACTAATTCTCAATCAACCTAAATGTTGAAGGATAAAAATGAACAAAACATCAATTAAAAGGATAAGAAAACCTAGTCAACTAGGTTGATCTACAAAGACTGAGATAATTTTATATAAAATAAATTAAAATAAATAATAAAGTTCAATTCTAAATAAATTTACTGTTAAAAAAACATAATTAAAAAAAAACTAAATTTAAAACTAAAAAAGAGTCTAGTAAGGGAGGAGGGGAATAGTGATTCCCATCCTCAATTAGTTTATGTCTAATTATAGACAGTCAATTTCTAGTAGCTGCTGGATGTTTGGTAAATCACGGATATGCAAGGGTGACAATTTGAGATTTATAATTTTCTATTATTATGAAATTTTACTGTATTGCCGGCTACCGTAGATTAAAGTTTTTTTTTTTAAAAAAAAATATATTAAAATAATTTTTTTTAATTTTTAATCTGTGGCACTGACTAATGGCTGCCCTAGCTCCTATATCATTGGCGCGACGCTGGACCCCCTGATCTAGTGGAAGGTGCAAAAAAGGTGGGAAGTGAAGAGTTACACACAACCTGAGATGTATCATACTCAAGTCTTAATTATTACACAGTTGGGTTTACATGAAAGTTATATGTGCTGCTGCTGCTGCTGCTGCAGCATCGATGCGTGCTCTAAAGCTGCTTTTAATACTCTCCTTGTCTCTTTGTGGTGTAAATGCTCGGTCAAACCACCTTCTTTCCAAGTAATCCTTGACCACTCGCTATCGCTATTATTTTGGCCACCATCATTTTCCCTCTGAGGCTGGGGTTTTTTATTTTCTTTCCACCTGCTGCGTGCTTTGGCAGTCTGCCTCTCCTCATTAAAATATTTGCCCTGCATCGATATGCATGAAGGAGTAGCCTCCGTGTGTAAAGCCCATTTCTACCGTGAAAAACCATCGCCTCTCGACGCCTGTGTTTTATTGCTGGCTAGGTTGGTGGTTCGGTGACCCTTTCCACAGTGGTTAATGCGTGTGCTTGGAGGACAGTACAGAACAGGTCTCTCTGCCTACGAGGCTTTTGGTTCTTTAAATGAATTTGTATCATTGCTACTCGCTTATCCATGCGCGTGCCGCAGCTGTGATAATTAATTCACCATCCAATGACAGAATATTTTGAAATACTCAAACTGCCTATACTCTTTTTTTTTTT
>Ga0325411_1004406_pt1 | contig 15798 bp, 9 predicted proteins | sample PopdelMetagenome_13_FD_206181 | JGI IMG/M metagenome (GOLD analysis project Ga0325411, IMG submission 206181) | Populus deltoides microbial communities from Bellville, Georgia, United States - Xylem-PdIQD-R4 | ecosystem: Host-associated > Plants > Phyllosphere > Stem > Wood/Secondary xylem... | reverse complement strand
CCCTCTCCCTCTCCCTTGAATTTGATTTTATTTTGTTATATATGGGTTCTTAATTTCTTAAACTGAGTATCACAGCACATTAAATCTTTCGATTTTTTTTTTATTATTTGTTGATATTACTCGGCTAATTGTATCCTGTACAGTTACATGTATATAGGTCTCTCTGTGAAAGAAATTGTTTTCATTTTATCCAGCAAGCTCTTAGCTGTGTATGTGTGGTAAATTGTGAGATTGAGATACCTTCAATTTTGTCACATTTTCATACTAAAAAACTTTATCCTGCAGGGTTCCTAGAGTAATAGAGTACTAAAAACTAAGCTGGATCAGATTAATGTTTTTCAGTTATGGACTTGGAACATGGAAGCGGAAGCAGCAAGCATTCGGAATCACATCCAGAGGTTAGTGATGGTAGCGGAACCAGTGATCATGAAGATACATATCCAAAGCTTCGTGTTCGGGTTGGGAGTAGTGACAATCTTCAGAGAGACCCAGAGAAAATTGATGGGACCGAAAGCAGTAAAAATTCAGAATCAAATCCTGAGTTTATTAATGGAAGTGTTAGTAGTAAACAAAGAGAGTTAAAACTGGAATTTACTGCTACAGAAGGGGATCTTTACATGCCATTTGTAAAGTCAGGTCCTTCCTCTTCCTCGCCTTCCTCTGCTTCTTCTCTGAGTTCTTCTAGCTCATCATTGTATGATCTATTTGATGTGATCGTAAAAGAAAGCGCTGACCCTGGAGCATGCACTGATTTTGATTCACCCAACGAAGCTCACGAGATTACTCAACCAGCATCAGAAGATCATGAGAATGATACTTCCATTGAAAATTCTCACAAATCAAAAGAAAGTGAGCGTGGCTCTTCAGATCACACGCTAACATTCCCAGTTTCTGATGCCACTCATGAATCCCTGGTGCCCAACATGTCGCCAACACAATCCCCTCCTCTCCAAGTCATGGAACGACCAGGAGGATATGATCCTTTTAGGATTCCATCATCCATCTTTGAAAGAAATAAAGGTCCAGCACCAATGGATTGGAGTGTTGCTTCCAATGAATCATTGTTTAGCATTCACGTAGGAAACAATAGTTTCTCCAGAGACCATGTTTTATTGTTGGGCGATCTGGGATTGTCTGGAGACATTAAACAGTCAGGTGAATTGATCATGCTCAGCCCACCCCCTCCAAAAGCAATGGTGGCCACTGATAATCAGTCTTCAGATCCTGCCTTGGAAACCTACAAACAGAAGGGTGGAGCAAATGGAATATCAGATAATACTATCAAGGATCCCGCAGAATATCAAACTAAGGAAAATAAACCAAACCAAGCTGTATCCTGGAAATCTCCTAGAACTTCCAACCTTTCATATGAAAGTGGAGACAGTGTCGAGTCCTTTTCTTTTCCAATGTAAGCTGCTCCTATTCTCTATATGCAAACACTTAAATACTAGAATTCATGCGCGCTCAACTCTTACGTATTACTTCTATTGTGCATAAAGACTGGTGGACTCTCGTTATTCATGCATAATATACATATCCATGCAAGGCGCCAGTCTTTGTCCATATCATATCTGTGTTTACATTCACATTGCACACAGTGAATACATGGATGTTTGTATGTTTGCGACTTTTTGTGTGAATTCAGTCCAGACAGAAATGCCTCTGGACTTGGCATGCTTGTAATTCATGCATGTAAACAAGATGTCTAGATTTACTCTACAATTATATTCACGTGTATGCCTAATTAATTAGGACTCCGCAAGCCTAATGCTTTGTCAATGAGGAATATACCTTTGTGTTGCAGAAGAAAGAAGAAATATGCATGGCCATTTTGCTACTTTTCTAGTTGTAGCTGGGCGCTCTGCTACTGTAAACGGCCAAGGTGCTACTTTAGGTGGCCAAGCTGCTCGTGTTCTTATTGTAGCTGGGCGTTCTGCTACTATTGGAACTGTGGCCGAAAAGGATGGTGTTGTCATAAATATTCTGCGTATGCTCCTCTCTCTCCCTGTCAATTGCTAACAATCAAGAAAATAGTAAATTCTGTCTTGTTAATTTTTTCCAACCGCCACGATTAATACCAATTACGTCACTTATGTTCATATATAATTCACAACTTTTTCCATTTCATCTACATTATAAAACAAGGTTTATAATAACACTTTGTTATCTCATGATCTATATTTCTTGGGGTTTTGCAGTTTGGCAAATGGGATGAGAAATGGTTCCCTGAAAGCAGGTATTGAGCAGCGGCAGCAGCATCTGGAGTCACCGTCTGCCCCAGTGAGTCAAGAATCGGCTTCCTATCATTGGTGTCATTGCTTTTCATGTTGCTCACGGGGTTGTTCTTTCAATTGCTGTTGTTCCTGTCGAAAAATCAAGTGTTGCTGTTAGAACTGGCTCCTGTGTACTCATATGATGGAAGAGTGCATCTCAGCTCCTAAGGCGCTTCCTGTTTAAAATGCAAGCCCGAGCTGTCCTTAATTAAGTTTCTGGTGATTAAGTTAAAATTGGGACATTGACGGTGGTTGCTACTTAATCATCACGAGGCCTCTTGAAAACGCAATTGTTGTCCATGTGCGTTGTTCTTGCTGTGACTACAAGGAAACTGGTTCTTTTCAAGACAGGAAAAAAGGAAGGCGCTGAGGAATGGTAAGGGGAACCTCTAATCCTTTACCTGTATGATGTTTCCTCCTGGAATTTCAGGATGGTTCGTCCCTGAATCGGAGCTAGTTTATAACTAACTCTATCTATTTTGCGTCTATATTGCTGTAAATTAACCTTTAATTTAATAGCCCTCTAGTGGTATTAGACGATTGTTTTCAAGCATATGCGGTATTTTTTATTATTATTTGGATTCTGCTGATGTTAGAAGCATGGTGTGATTGTGATGATATTACTCTATCTATACATGAAGTGATGAATGAAATTCTAAATGGTAGTGAGCACTGCATGCATCGAGTAAGGTAGGAAATATATACAATATCTACAATTCATGGGGGGGGGGGGGGGATCCTTAAATTAGTGTATTATCATAGAGAGAGGGGGGAACATAATTAAGATCGCTTATGAAAGTCTTCTTCTTCTTCTTCGTCAGTTTCATGCTTTTCATCATTTGTTTTTCTTTTATGCCCAGCATGATAGCGAATGTAGATACGACTGATCTTCTTTCCAATTGGTTGAATTACAATGGTAGTTTTGGGGATAGATGCTTTCATAGAGGTGGGTATGGTCATGAATTTATTGGGAAAAATAGGTACAGCTTGAGTAATCATTTATATAATTAATATAGGTATCGAATCTTTCTTACAAAAACCACCAAATCTTATGTATCGATGCCCTTGTCCAGAACCAACAAGAGATGTTGGATGAATGTATAGAAATTTGTAGAATGATATTAAAGGTCCATCCACGTATTAATGTAAATGTTTTCGATGTATAGGATGCTCTACTTGAATTCATGCCTTGTAAAGAAATATCACGCCAAGAGCTTGGCCCATCACTCTGTTTTTGTCAGCGGAATAATTCTCCAAATACAATGAAATTGGAAACATTTATTCAATAATTGTACAATAGTACTGTCTTTAATATCTATTAGCTTTCTTATCTTTCCAAGTCATTAATTTGAAAACTTAGTGTGGCTCTATGGTTCTATTCTTCGCCATGTTCTATCATATCATACGTCGCGAATGCACAACACAACGCATATTTACAACAATGTTAGCTAGTTTGGATTCTAGCTGGTATTGCATTGAAGATTCTCGCTCATCCTCCTCAATAGATTTTACATTTGGTTTCACATATGATTATATTATTTAGAAATATGTGCGTTGGAAATAGAGTTTTAAATCTGCTGTTGAATAATTAGTCCCCAGTTCTTAAATAGTAGCTGACAAAAACATGGCTAATATAAGATCAGTTCAAAAGATACCCCAATATATATTAAGAATCATGTGAATCCACGCGATGGCGCTGACCCCTCGGCTAGTTAAAATTCCAGATACCGGGAGGTTAGAATAGTTATAATGGAAAATCTGCTCTTCGAGAGGCTATCGCTTTAAGCAGCTAGCTGGACAACTAAGACCAGCATTTATTCGATGTGTGGAAATTAATTGAAGGTGGCGGTTCCTAATTCTTGATTGGTAATTAGGGCGCATCACTTTCTTAAAACACAATGGCCCCTCCCTTGTATTTTGAGTCCTGATATTTTGCACCTTGGATACGTTAAAGAAGACTCCAGAAGTGGATTTATAGATGGGGAGGGCCTGAGCACCACACTCTTCATTGATTATGACTGGATGACCTTTGGGAGCTCCTGCATGAAGCTTGGACACTAGAAATATCCCCTTGTTATGCTCAAAATAAATAAAAATAAAACAGACACGCGCGCGCGTCATTGCTGTGTTAAGATGTGGTTTTTCTTGCAGAAGGCCGGCCACTGATATTCCAAACAGCAGCTAGCAACCGGTGGCTAAAACCGGACGAAATTCTGGAGAGTTTTCTTGTTAGATCTTAGCGAAGGAATTAAAATATTTATAACACTTAATGGATATTCTATTAAGAACTAATATCTTAATGGATGATTGCCTTGTTTGAGGTTGATTTTACATCGATTATTAATTTCTCATATATATATATATATATATATATATATATTGTAGGGCAAGAATTAGCACATAAAAACTTATTCATTGAAGCTCTTTGACTTGCTCCTGCCTGTACAGCACCGTTTCAACATGAAAAGGTTTCTTTAAGGCTTTCAGCAATGTATCTCTTTTTTATATTTTATTTACAGCTTTATATTCTTTCTAATTCTATACAATTTTCTTTTTCATTTTTCTTTCGTTTCTATACGTAGAGAAGGTAAAGAAGAGAGTTTTTTTTTTTAGTTTATTTATTGCTATTATTTTCAAAACAATCAGGTATTTTTTTTTAATTTTAAATATCAGCACAGTACTCAATTATACAAACTTACACGGTTTCTTATAATAATTCTTCATGATTTATTTATCAGTATATGAACTAATAAATAATTTACTGCCAACACTTCAATTTGGCATATATATATATATATATATAGCTCAGTACTAGAATAAATAATATTTGTTTAGGTATTGAAATAGCACTTAATAGATTATTGAACGGTTGAGATATAATTATTTAAGGTTTAATAAAATCTTGTGGCACAGGGTTCATGGCTTATTATTTGTTTAAACTTTATGATTTGATTTTTAAACCTTATTTAAGGTTCAATAATAAAATCTTATTATTTGTTTAATAATTATTCGTTTTATTTAATAAAAATTAAGTATAATATATAGTATGGGTAGTAGCTCAATAATAATTAGAAAGGAGGTGGGGGGGACTCTTCTCAAATGCAATAACATTGTAAAAAAGGAAAAGAAACACAAGAGGTAGGCATTTGTCTTGTTACCACTGTAGACATTTTCTATTCGTAGATGAAACGACGACGTAACCGTTGGTTGGAATTTTAATTTATTTTTTTTCTTGCTTAATCGCTATCATTGTGATTGTTAGTTCTTAAATTAACAACCCAAAATAATAGTAGTAATAATACAATAATGGCCCATCATCCACGCGGAAGACGAAGGAGGGTCCCTCGCAATAACTTTTTAATGGGACCCACCAATGTGCCGGGCCTTACGTGTTGACGGCTTGATGCATTAATTGACCGCAAGTGGACCCCACTCACACCAGCAAAGTCCTCTGCTCTGCTCCCCACCTCCCACCTTGCCCTTGGTAGACTTTAAACGAGCTCTCTCAAGTCGTGCTTGCTAAAAAGTAATAAACAAAACGAGAGAGAGAGAGAGTTTTCCATTCCTTCTTCCATTAGCCAGCCAGAAAAAGAAAACACGCTTCCGTCTTTGAAAATCACTGTTTTGCCTTCACCCTAAACACAAAAAGGATCTCTTTTCATTTTTTCATTTTTTTCTGGGGTTTTGCTTCCCTCTTAGTTCTATTTTCTCTTCGTTTCTTGAGAAAATGAAATGCAATCTGTTATCAAAAACCCTTCTTCTCTTCTTCTTCTTCTTCTTCTTCTCTCTCTCCTGTTTTCTCTCTCTTGTCTCTGGCGATGAAGCTTTTCCTGATAAATCTGTTCTGTTGGAATTCAAGTCCGCTGTTTCTGATCCTTATGGGATTCTCTCAAGCTGGAACCCCAACAGCAGCAACGAGACTAGTCACTGTTCATGGTTTGGTGTCACGTGCAACTCCAAATCCAGGGTTATCTCACTGAATATCACTGGTGGGGATGGCTATGGAGGTAATTCTAAAGTTCCTCCTTGTTCAAGGTCTTTGAAGTTTCCTTTTTTTGCTCTTGGGACTAAAAGAACATGTTCTAATCATGATGGGAAACTGAAGGGGAAGTTGTCTCCTTCTATTGGAAAACTTAGTGAGCTTAGAGTTTTATCATTGCCTTATAATGAGTTTAGTGGGGAAATTCCCATGGAGATATGGGGTTTAGATAAATTACAAGTGCTTGATCTTGAAGGCAATTTGTTTGCTGGGAAATTGCCAGACGAATTTGCTGGTTTAAAGAAGTTGAGGGTTTTGAATCTTGGTTTTAATAGACTTGATGGGGAGATTCCAATTTCTCTGTCCAATTCTGTGTCTATGGAGGTTTTGAATTTAGCTGGCAACATGCTGACGGGATCTATTCCCGGGTTTTTTGTTAGTTTTTGGAAGTTGAGGGAGCTTAATTTAGCTAATAATGAGCTAAATGGGACTGTTCCTGGTGGTTTTGGAAGCAGTTGTCGGTACCTTGAGCATCTTGATCTGTCTGGGAATTTTCTTGCTGGTGGGATCCCTCTTACTTTGGGAAATTGTAAACAGTTACGGATACTTTTGTTGTTTTCGAATATGTTGACGGGTGTCATTCCTCGCAAGTTCGGTCAGCTGAGGAGGCTTGAAGTTCTTGATGTTTCAAGAAACTTCATTAATGGTGCAGTCCCCGCTGAACTTGGAAATTGTGTTGAGCTGTCAGTTCTTATCCTTTCAAACCTTTTCGAAACACAGCCAGGGGAGAGAAATAAGAGTGGAAAGGTATTAGTTGGATTGTCACGTGTTGCTGGTGTTGAGTATAATCATTTTGTAGGATCTCTTCCTGCAGAGGTCGCAGCCCTTCCAAAGCTGAGAATACTTTGGGCACCTAGGGCAACTCTGAAAGGGAAGCTTCCAACCAGTTGGGGTGACTGTGAGAGCTTGGAGATGGTGAACTTAGCTCAGAACGGTTTCTATGGACAAATAAAGGGAGCTTTTGAGAGATGCAAGAAGCTGCATCACCTTGATTTGAGCTCAAATAGGTTAAGGGGGGAGCTTGATAGGAATCTTCCAGTTCCTTGTATGACAGTATTTGATGTCAGTCACAACCTCTTATCAGGCCCCATCCCCAGATTTGATTATAACGTGTGTTCCCCCTCCTTGAACTCAGATCCTGTCCAAGTTGACGACCCATTATCAGGATATGTACCATTCTTCTCACATGAAACTCGCGTTGCAAGCCGTTTGCCTTTTGCTCCTGCTAGTTTAGCTGTGATTCACAATTTTGGTGGAAACAACTTTACCGGTCAAATCCGTTGGCTCCCAGTTATTCCAGAGAGATATGGGAAGCAGATTGATTATGCCTTTCTTGCTGCTGGGAACACGCTCACCGGATCGTTTCCTGGAAGCTTATTTAGAAAGTGCGGTGAATTAAATGGAATGATTGCTGATGTTAGCAAAAACAAATTATTAGGTCCTATTCCATTGAATATTGGTGCAATGTGCAGATCTCTTAGATTTTTGGATGCCTCTGACAATGAGATTTCAGGGTATATTCCTCCCAGTCTTGGGAATTTGAGATCCCTCATCACCCTTGACTTCAGTGGTAACAGACTGTGGGGTCAAATTCCAGCAAGACTCTATCGATTGAAGTACTTGAAGCACATTTCCTTGTCTGGCAACAACCTGACTGGTGCCATCCCTTCTGGCTTGGGGAGGTTACGTTCTCTTGAAGTGTTAAATCTTTCTTCAAACTCCCTGTCCGGGGAGATTCCACAGGACATTGTGCTTTTGAAAAACCTAACTGTTCTTTTGCTTGACAACAACAGTTTCTCAGGACAGATTCCCTCTGGTTTATCTAAGGCAGCATCACTATCTACAGTTAATGTCTCCTTAAATAACCTGTCTGGGCCATTCCCCTTGATTCGTAAAGTGGCAAATTGCGGCAATGCTACTGGAAATCCATATCCTAACCCATGCCATAGATTCCTCCAATCTGCTCCATCTGATTCGACAGACAGCAATGCTACTTCTTCACCAGGGTCTAAATCTGGGTTTAATTCAATTGAGATTGCATCCATAGCATCTGCATCAGCCATTGTTTCTGTTCTTCTAGCTTTGGTTGTTCTCTTCTTTTACACAAGAAAACGGATCCCAATGGCCAGGGTTCAGGTCTCCGAACCCAAGGAAATTACCACATTTGTTGACATTGGTGTTCCATTATTATATGAGAATATTGTACAAGCGACAGGGAATTTCAACTCGATCAATTGCATTGGGAATGGAGGGTTTGGTGCCACTTACAAGGCTGAAATTTCATCAGGAAGCCTGGTGGCCATAAAGAAGCTTGCTGTTGGAAGGTTTCAAGGTGTTCAACAATTTGATGCTGAGATAAAGGCCCTTGGGAGGGTGAAGCATCCCAATCTTGTTACTTTGATAGGATACCATGCCAGCGAAACAGAGATGTTCCTCATATATAATTACTTGCCAGGAGGTAATTTGGAAGATTTCATTAAAGAGAGATCGACAAGGGAGGTTAGTTGGAAGATTCTTCACAAGATTGCTTTGGATGTAGCCCGGGCGCTTTCTTATCTTCATGATCAATGTGCTCCTCGTGTTCTGCACCGTGATGTCAAGCCAAATAACATATTGCTGGATAATGACTTCAATGCTTACTTGTCCGACTTTGGATTATCTAGGCTTTTGGGAACCTCTGAAACCCATGCAACAACTGGTGTAGCAGGAACATTTGGATATGTTGCCCCGGAATATGCTATGACCTGTCGTGTCTCCGAGAAGGCTGATGTTTACAGCTATGGTGTGGTGCTACTTGAGTTGATATCAGATAAGAAACCGTTGGATCCTTCATTTTCTTCACATGAGAATGGTTTTAATATTGTTTCTTGGGCATGCATGCTATTGCGACATGGTCAAGCGAAGGAGGTCTTCACTACAGGACTATGGGATTCTGGTCCGCATGATGATCTGGTAGATATGCTGCACTTGGCCGTCACTTGTACAGTTGACAGCCTCTCAAACAGGCCTACGATGAAGCAAGTTGTTCAACGGTTGAAGAGAATTCAACCCTCCTAGCGTTAATCAGGATGGTGGAAGGTGCCTGTCTGTACATCCTAGCATAGAAGATATCACATGAGAATAGAAAATCGTAGTTGTAAAACACCTCTTAACATATTGAACCGAAGTGGTGGTTTTCATTAGAGTGTATTCATGTCTAAATACCCGTCTTGTTTTAGGCTAAGGAAAATTGTTGTTTCCAAGAATAACAAATATTCCATCGAAAGTGTACTTTTAAATGTATCTATCCGAAATCATCGATAATTTTGTGGCTGCATACTCCTAGTGACTGCTACGGACTTTTGGTGTTTGCTGTCCTCCCCCCTTCTTGTTGTGGCATGGTCATATCTGTCCTTTCAATCATTTTTAATACAGATTGCTGCTCTCGTTTCAGGGAAGGCAAATAGATTCAGATTTCTGAATAGCTTTGGCTTCGTTTTCTGTCATTTCATCCTTTTCAATTATATCATGAATTTATTTTCAACATTACAGATTAACTTGGCAGGGAAAGACCAATAGACATCTTCTTAGTCATGCAGCAGGTGCCATACAAGAGTATATTTACATTTTCACGGCTGAAACACCATCACACTTTCCGTAAGGAATCTTGCGATTGCATGCAAAAGTTTAAATACAATGCCTTAAGTTTAAACACAATGCCTTCGGTTTTGGAAAGAGAGATCCGCTAAAAAATCTCGAGGAGAAGAGATCCCTTTTTCGAATTAGATTTCCATGACAGACATCGGTAATCTGCGGCCTGCCCTTTTCTCTTTTTGATGAAGACGATTGCAGGAACATATTCATCGGTTATCCCATCTGCATACTGCATAGCACGGCGACAGCCCATGTGCAGATCTGAACTATCAAGCCTTGTTTTCCCTTCATCCATTTGTGCATACACTGTCAGCTTAGGAAATAGGGAAATACACTCCCAGCTTATGAGATGGGGGAATTAGGAAATAAATATAACATGCAGCCTCAAAAAACCATTTCAAACACTCTCCTGGAAGATGAAAAGTAGTTGGGCCATATTCGGTTTCCGTTTCAAGGCCCCCCAATAAATAAATAAATAAAGCAAACTATTTCCTAAAATTCTCTCATTTTTCTCTACCTATTTCACATCCCTACTTCTCTTTTAGAGGATGACATAAACACCGACTTACATTACACAAAGGACGGACCAGAAGAGTTTATCACTATGTGTCTAAGAGGGTGATTAACATCACTGCCACCTGCATGCTTCACGAACTCTGCGGGGGATAGAAAGCTGCCATGGCAGACGCACATGATCCTTACTTCCTCTCCCTTGCCATACTTGTACAGGATGCCATCCACTCTTCTCCCATTAGGACCATCTCCTTTTGTAAACACACAAGGCATATCTTCCATTGCATTGGTCCCAATTTCCCTCCCTATATTTTCTGCAGAATCAAGCTTCTTGGAAAAATTCTCCATTTCTGTACTGGAGGCTCTGCACGCATTTTCATTTTTCTTTGTCCCAGAAGAATCTAAATCTTCTTGACTGCCTCGTTCCTGCAAAGACTGGTTACTTGTGGGACTTCGTGCTTCACCACCACTGCTTGATCCTGATGCACAAGAGATTATGAGAAGACAAAAACCATCTGCTTTTTCTCCATTTTCCCGTTCCCTTTACTTGCAGTAATTTCAAGATTAATTACAAATTTCCAGTATCATTGTATCGGTTACGGAGGCATTGAAGTTGTACGATTGCTATAGGATCACAAAGAAACTCTGTCAACTACATGCAATTAACTCACTTAACGGCCATTTGACTGTATCCCATGGGGAAAAATAGAAAAAGATAAATAAAAAAAAGGTAAGAAGATAAAGAGAAAGGAAGTAACATTAGTCTAGCATGCAAAACCAGTAACGTGAAAAGCAGGGATCCTTAGCAACAGCAAGAAAAGTTAAATTGCATAATTGACTAGGCTACAGAACAGTTTTCAATCTGATCAAATCAATTAAGGTCACATAACCCAGTTACTGTGGCAACAGAAACAATTTCGAGGATGATTTGTGACAACTACAAGGATCAGCAATCGCCTGATTAGAAAATTCCATCTAATAGCCACCCCAGACTGTCTCATCACTTTACATGGGAAGCCAGACCCATCTTGCCCCTCTCCTCCCCGATTAACCCACAAAAATGGTTTTCACTTTGCCAATTGAAAATCTTTCAGTTCAAGCAGACGGAATTTTCCAAGCTTCTGAAAACATTGCACCACACTTTCAGAAATCAACCTGTTAATTCATCCTCTCCATACCTTTTGAGTGTGTCGAGCATGTAACATTGAGAAACACCCTCCTTAACTCACCCAGAAAACCTGGATTTAGTTATTCACCAGTTGCTTTCTTAAAGTTGCAAAGCAGCGAAGCTTTGACAAATACAATCCCGAACTCAGTGATAACTGAGGCATCAACTTCTGTTTCTATAGTAAATCTATACCATTGGACACAAAGAAGCTTGATAACGAACAAGATTAAGCCTTTGGAACTAAAAAATTTCCACAAATTAAGAGTTGGGAAAAACTGAATTTAGGGATTGAAACTGGATGGACCTGCAAGGAGGATAGATAAAAGAAAGAATCCTAACTTAGTGATGGCTAGGGACCAACTTCTGAGCTAGGGAAAATCCATACCATCAGACACAAAGAAGCATTATACCGAACAAGATTAAGCCTTTGGAATTTAACACTTTCCACAAATAAAGAGTAGGGAAAAAACTGAATTTAGAGATGTAAACTGGATAGATCTACAAGGGAAATTGCTTTAGCCTAATCCTGAGCTACCATCTATCCACTGCCCACGCATTAATAAGTAATGACACTGTAATGAATAGTTATGATGCAATAATGAAAGACTCCATGGAATGGCTGGCAATCAAGTAGATGCTTGGTTTGTGAACTCAAAGTTACAGACCATCTCCATCGTATAGACTACAAGCAGGCAAGCAAAGAAATATTAATAATTTAAACATAGTTTTAAAACGTCAAAAGAATCTATCCGCTACTTCTTGGAAAACACAACTAAATAATTACCCATACACAATAGGAAGTTCACTCCATTTTATATGAGCAAATGCGTACAAATTCCACTTTATGTTTCCTCCTCTCTTCCTTCTAAAGGCAATCATGATAACACTTTCTACATCGATGCCGCAGCAGAAGTGTGCATCTCTTCTGCCTTCGTTGACAGAAAAGATAATGCTGAAAAAGAGCCTATTCCCAGGAATCTAATATCCCTTTCAAGCAAGTAGATACCATAGCCAACTAAGAACTAAACTAGTAAGCAATAAACTGAGTTTCTTAGTTCTCCATGCACCCGAACTAAATAACTGCATAACTTGAGTGCCCAATGAAGGTGACCAAAATGAATTGCAAGTTCATGAGGTTGGTCAGTATAAAGAAGCCTTCCAGAAACAACCAGAGTTTTGCAATGGTTTTTACCCGAATGTGACCTTCCAGTTATAATAATTACCAAAGTAAATGATCTGCCTGCGTATGCTACACGCAATATCCTAGCACGGAGGGTTTATCTATTCTGTATAGAAAAAACAAGTGCCCGTTTGTTTTTGGGTGCAACAAAAAGCATTTTAATGAGGTTGAAACGGAGTTTCAACTTCATTGCCAAGCCAGTCGTAAGTATCCATGAAGTTGATATGCTGCAGAAACTCAGTTCAGTTCTGACACAGACAGATGCAAGAAACCCACTGCCTTTTTTATGAGAGGCATGCTAATGCAATCTGCTTACTTCCCATGTATAGCAGCAATCAGTAATGAGGGCCTTGAGTTAATACTCTACTTAGTTACATCTCAGAATTGCTCGGATTTAAACAAGCATGATCCTCTCCTTCTTTGGACCTTCTATGATTTTCTTTAGCGAAATATTGATGAAACCAAAGAAACTCCAACGACAGAATTCAATACTACTTAAATTAGTTGAGTAAGATTTGCACTGTTTAGAAATAAATAAACATCCAAGATTTAGCATCCAATCCAAACAAAAGAACCGACCTATCTAACACCACAGCATCCACATGATCGATTTAGCATCCAGACCAAAATCCACCACCAAAACAACACCAAACAATAAAGCCACTCATTCCAATTCCATCCAGAAACTTCCCAAAAGACCACGAAAAACAAAAAAAATGGGACACCAAAAGGTTGAGATTTTTTTTAAAAAAAAAGGTACCTTGAACAGGCTTGCTCACCATTTCTGATAATCCAGAAGAGCTCCCTCCTTGAGACTCCACGGACCCTTGTGACGCTTGCTGCTGCTGCTGCTGCTGCTGCTGCTGCTGCTGCCCTGCCAGATTATTACCTCTATTCACAACACCACTCTGCTTACTAGCCCACGTCGGCACCCAATTCCCTTTATTCAATTTGACTTCCTCCAGACTCAACTCTCCTCTCAAATTCCTTTGCTTTTCACTTCGCCTTCTCTTGGCTTCCATTCTCCTCAAACTCTGCATTTCCTTCCGCTTCCTCCACTCCTCCTCTGTCTCCGTAGGCAAAGAAGAGGTCCTCATGAGAAGAGGATAAGATGCAGGTGGAGTGGTTAAAGCATCATAGTCTCTCAACAATGGTATTGAACCAGCTATTGATGAAGATCTCGTTAGTTTCTTTGAAGACTTATCAACCCCAAATCTTCCACCAAGTGATAGCCCAAGATTTAATTCAATCTCCTCTGTTTCTTCTCCATCACTTGTTGCTGTTTGATATTGCTGCGCGTCACTTGACATGAATCTTTGTAATAGATCTCTTGGGTACCTGTTAATATCCAAAGAAAGACTCTCCATTACTCTGCTACTTCTACTGCTGCTGCTGCTCCTATTTCTATTCTCGTTTGTTTCTCCCATGATGCTGCCTCTCTATAAACAGAGGAAGTTTTTACTTCTTGCTTCTTTAAGACAGCTTTCAGTGGATTAGAAAGTATTTTGGGGCCTATGAAACAGAACGTGAAGGAGGAGGAGACGTTGAAGTGTTTCTTCTTTGATCTGATTTAGAGACACCCATTTGTCAGGAAGGCTTAATTCTTTAGTTGTTTTCTCTTACAGTTATCTCTCGGGGTTATCTGACAAAGGCTTTGCCCTTCAATTAAAACCCAACTTGCATTGCATACACTCGCCAGCGAAAAATAATAATAATAATAATAATAATAATAAAGAGAAGGCTACCAAAACGTTGATGTCTTCTTCTTTCTTCTTTTGATAAGAATATAGTTGTACCGAGAAAATGAAGGAAAACAGAAGCCAAAGATTTAAAGAAATTGAAATCTATGAGGAAAAACAGGAGAGGGAGAGGGAGATGGGGTGCTTCTGGGCGGTAATCGTGAAAAGAAGGAAAGAAATAAGCAATTAATTGAAAAAATATTGTACTTGTTGAAGGACGAAAGTGCCCTTCAAGTTAAGACAAGGAAAAGAAGGTAGCTGGGAGAGAGCCAGGTGGCGATCATGAGAGGAGACGGGTGACACGTGGTTGTGACTGACACAAATCTCTTCCTTTTTACTGATTATTTAATTAACTCGTTGTCTTCTTGAGGTCCGTGTTGAACGAACCTAAAAAACAAGTTGCCTTTCTAATTCTAGAGCAGAGGACACGTTTCGAGATGTAACAGACGCTAGAAAAAGTGTACATGTGTTTGTCAGTTTAGGTGTGTGGGAGTTCGACACGTGGATAGGAAGCAAGTTGCAGGAGGAGTACTTATTACTCGTGAAAGATGCGGCTTTCTTTTATCTCGCTACTCTTGATGTGGGGGCATCCTATTTTTTTAAAATATTTTTTATTTTAAAATATATTATAATATTTTTTTATTATTTTTAATATTATAATTTTAAAATCAATAAAAAATATTAATTTAATCCCTTTTTAGCAATATTCAACTAAAATAACTTGGAGGTACTTTATTTTTCTATTTAAAAGTATTTTTAGAAATATTTAAATTTTTTTCTTTTTGTTAATTTTTTTATGTGTTTTCATATTATTTTGATATAGTAATATTAAATATATTTTTAAAAAATAAAAATAATAATATTTTAACATATTTCTATAAAAAAAAGACTTTAAAAATTAACTACAAATATCAAAAAAAAAATTAAATATCATAAGAGTTCTAACTCAACACCTATCCCAGCTATGCAAAGGATAAAAAGAAAAGCATTAGACTAGGTTTTTCTTAAATCTTTTAAGGTTGCTTGAACAGGGATGTTCATTTATTCTGAAGTTAGACAGAGATTGATTCAAAATCAATTTAAATAAGTTAAGATAATTACTTTAATTGACGCATGGTAAATATAATATATTCATCAATGTTAATTTTATATATGTAATATTTATATTGTTTGAATCCAATATATATGTATACACACCTTGACATTTACATGACACGTATAATTTCTATATTCAATAAATTATTCTTTTATTT